>Ga0070717_10000664_pt1 | contig 22126 bp, 20 predicted proteins | sample LARL113metaG_FD_71366 | JGI IMG/M metagenome (GOLD analysis project Ga0070717, IMG submission 71366) | Corn, switchgrass and miscanthus rhizosphere microbial communities from Kellogg Biological Station, Michigan, USA - LAR L11-3 metaG | ecosystem: Host-associated > Plants > Roots > Rhizosphere ...
GGGGGGTTGATGTAGGCTACCGGCGCTTTGGATACAAGATAAGACGTTTTCGGTCGCTCGGTGCAGGCGACCGACAAAGGAGGGGAGCCGCTGAGCAATGGGTCAGCAGATCGAGGAACTGACGCGGTTTGTCGCGCGGACACAGTGGGAAGACGTTCCCGAGCCGGTGCAGCGCCATGCGAAGCTGGTATTGCTCGATACACTGGGGGTCATTCTAGCGGGTGGCGCAAGGCCTGAGGTGCAGCAGCTGCGTGAGCGGCTGGCTGGCACCGCCGGCACGGGTGCCACGGTACTCGCCTGCGGCTGGCCGACCCACGATCCACGTACCGCAGCGCTGCTGAACGGGATCGCCGGGCGGTCGATCGAGCTTTGCGAAGGGCTGCGCTTCGTTTCGGGCCAGGCCGCCATGCAGGTGCTGCCAGGAGTCTTGGCGGTCGGCGAGCACCAAAAGAGCCCCGGGCGGGAGATCCTGGCCGCCTTCGTCCTCGGCTACGATGTCGCGGCGCGGCTTGCCGGGGGCTTCACTCCCCGTCCGTTGGCGCACCAGAATGGTCAGGTGTCGCTATTGGCAGCGGCCGCCGCGGGAGCGCGACTGCACCGGCTCGACGCGGCCGGCATCAGCCGCACCATGCGCATCGCAACGACGTTGCTGCTGACCCCGAGCTACACCAACGCGGTGGCCGGCGCGACGACCCTCAATGTCGCCGGCGGCATGAGCGGCTTTGCCGCCGCGCTGGCGCCCGAACTGGCCCTTGCGGGTTTCGCAGCGCAGGACGATGCGATCGAGGAGGCGCTCGGCAATCTGGTGGGGAGCGGCTTCTCCGCCGAGAGCCTATTGGCAGACCTGGGAAACGTCTGGCACATTACCCGCAATTATTTTCGGTTGTACGCCTGCTGCAATCCGATCCATCCGGCGCTCGATTGCTTGCGGGAGGCGCTCGCAGCACTGCGCCCGACGCCGGAACAGATCGAACGGATCGACATTGCGACCTATCGCTTCGCGTCGGTCATGTGCAACCCGGATCCACCCAATTATTTCGCCTCGAAATACTCGTTGCCGCATGCTGCGGCGACGATGGTGATAAGGGGTGGCGCCGGCTTCAGCGCGCTCGACGACAGCGCTTTGGACGATCCGTCAATTGTCGCGCTGCGCCACCGGGTGCATGTGACCGAAGACCCGTCCATGAGCGCGCTTGCCCCGCGGCTGAGACCCGCCCGCGTCGTGGTTACTCTGACGGACGGCAGGCAAAGCACGCGTGCTTGTGAGAGCCACAGAGGCGATTTTCAGCGGCCCTTTGCCGAATCTGAGATCCGCGGGAAATTCCATGAGCTCGCCGAGGTGGTGCTGACCCAAGAAGGCGTTACCAGGGTCGAAGAGGCTGTCGGTCGCTGCGAGCATTGGAAGAGCCTGGGCGACCTGACGGAGCTGCTGCGTCGCCACGGCCGCGGCTGACGGCAAAGCGCTCTTAGCAGTGGCGGGAGTTTCCCTCAGTGAGCTTGTCTGGCTTGCGGTGGCTGTTATGGCTGCCGGGGTTGTCACGGGCCTTCTCGCCGGATTGTTCGGGATCGGCGGGGGTGCCGTTATCGTCCCCGTATTGTTTGAGGTCTTCCGCATTCTCGGCGTGCCGGAAGAGGTACGCTTCCAACTTTGCGTCGGAACATCACTCGCCATCATTGTGCCCACCACGGTGCGATCGTATTGGACTCACCGCGCAAAGGGCCAGGTTGTCCCGGCAGTAATCCGCTCCTGGGCATTGCCGGCAGTGGTTGGAGTGGCGATCGGCTCCGTCACTGCCGCCTATGCGCCTGCGAAGGTGTTCAAATTAGCCTTCGTCGTCATCGCCAGCATCATCGCAGCCAAGCTCCTCGTCGGCCGCGAAAATTGGGTGTTGGGCCGGCAATTGCCGGGGCGCTTCGCGATGACCGGCTATGGCTTTGTCGTCGGACTTGCCTCCTCATTAATGGGCATCAGCGGCGGCTCGCTGGCAACGATGGCAATGACGCTTTACGGGGTGCCGATCCACAAGGCGGTGGCGACCTCCGCCGGCCTCGGCGTTCCGATAACCATTGCCGGCACACTCGGCTACATCCTCGCCGGGCTGCCGCATCAAGCCCTGTTGCCGCCGCTGTCGCTTGGCTTTGTTTCGGCGATCGGCGTCATCATGATCGCGCCGATCTCGAGCTACATTGCGCCGTTCGGCGCACGCCTCGCCCATGCTCTGCCAAAACGCCAGCTGGAAATCGGCTTCGGGCTCTTTCTGATCGCCGCGTCGCTACGCTTTGTCGTGAGCTTGATCGCCGTTTGACGAACGCATTCACCCGCCGAGGAATTCCTTTGTCCATCCCTTGTAATCGGCGTCGCGCGTCGCTTTTGCCATGAAATCGGCCGATGGCACGCCCTTCAGCTCTCTTGGCTGCACACCGTCGCGCAGCGCCTTCAGGGTGTCGTGGACGGCCTGCGCCGCCGCCATGATCGGCTGATGACCTTGCAGCGCCACGCGCACCCGCCGGCTGGCAAGGTAATCGCGGTCCGACAGCTCGGGCGCGCCGCCGCCCATGATGATCGGGATGTCGATCGTTGCCGCCGCGGCTTCGAGCTGGGCGCGGTCCGTGATGCCGACAAAGAAGAACGCGTCCACTCCCGCCGCCGCATATGCCTTGGCGCGAGCGATCGCATCCTCGGTGCTGGTCGACCCCATCGCGATGGTCCGCCCGACGATCACCAGATCCGGATCTTGCCGCGCGGCGAGCGCTGCGCGCATCCTCCCGACGCCTTCCTCGATCGAGGTCAATCCTCGACCGCCGGGACCGTAGGGCCGCGGCAGGACAGTGTCCTCGATGGTCAGAGCCGACACGCCGGCACTTTCCAGCTCCTGCACCGTGCGCATGACATTGAGCGCATTGCCGTAGCCGTGATCGGCGTCGACCAGCAGCGGCACCTCGAACGCACGATTGATGCGATAGGCTTGCTCGGCGAATTCACTCAAGGTGATCAGGATCAGGTCGGGCGCGCCAAGCACTGTCAGCGAAGCGGTCGAGCCCGCAAACATGCCGACCTCAAACCCCAGATCCTGCGCAATCCGGGCCGACAACGGGTCGAATACTGAGGCCGGGTGGTAGCAGCGATCACCTTTGAGGATCGCCCGGAAACGGCGGCGCCGATCGGTCCAATTCATCTTTTTCTCCTCCTCCATGGGTTATCCCGGCAGCCTTGCCGCAATCTCCCCAATTGGCAAGGTGGCATTCCCCTCGCGGGGTGACTGCTATCCTCTACAGGTCGAGAGGGGATTGCGGATGGGAGAGGATGATGGCGAAGGCGCCGGTCGGATCGCTGGTGGCAAAGTTGCCAGCGGCGACTGAGGCGGAGCAGCTGTTGCAGCTCAGCTCGACCCAAATAGGCGGGCGCGACAGTTATGTGTTAAGCGTCACCCCCGCCAAATCGGGGTCCAGAGCCCGCCCCTGGCTTGAACAGGGGGCAACCGCTAAAACCTTGGTCCTGGATCCCCGCTCTTCGCCAGGGCTGTCCGGGGAACGAAACGCGGTTGTGTTGTCGAGGTATCGAACCAACCCGCAATCGTCTTTCCTGGGCTTGGCCCGGGCATCGACCCATCTCCTGAGCACGGCAGAGTCGTTTCTATCACGTGGATGGCCGGAACAAGTCCGGCCAAGACGGCTCTAAGTTGTATGTGTATCAGTGTGCTACCGAATCTGAACTCGCAAGATTTTCCCCGGACAGCCCTGCGCTTCTCGCGGGAATGACGAATAACCTGCGGATATTTCGAGATTCAGCTTGGGTCAAGCTCTCACGCCATTCCAGAGACGGAGACCGGCTCGATCTCGTACGTCACCCGAACTTCGCCGGGCTGGCGGAACGGGTAGGTATCTTTGCCGAGATATTTCTTTGCCAGCGAGTCGATATGCGCGTCGGCTCCCGCTTCGACGGCGCGCGCGACGCGGCCGCGGATCTGGACATAGCGGTAGGGATCGTCGGGGTCCATGATTGCGAGCGCTACCGGCGCGCCCGGTCTCAATGTCCGAGACTTGACGCGACCTTTGGCCGTGTTTACTCGGATCTTTCCGTCGGTGTAATCGAACCAGACAGGGGTCACCTGTGGCGATCCGTCCGCCATCACGGTCGCCAAACCGGCAAAGGCTTTCTTTTGCTGCAGCAGATCGAGGTAGTTGTCGGGAATGAGCGCCATTTCATGATCCTTGTTGAGCGAACCCCGCCTGCACCAAACGCCTGGGCCAGCAACTCAATCCCAGGCGTCACGGCAGATTCTGATAAGCTATGCTTATCATCCCTGCAACCCTGTAATGATCAAACGCTCAGTTGCTAGGCTCAGTAGTACCCAGCTACGCTAAAGTGGTAAGAGTAGTGTGCTGCAGCACCGGCCCGTATCAATCAAACGATTCTAGAGGATGACGTGATCCGAACAGTTGAACAGTCGACGATGCGCAAGGTGTATCTACGGATCCTGCCTTTTGCGGTCCTAACCTATTTTTTCTGCTATCTTGATCGCATCAACGTCGGCTTTGCCGCGCTGACCATGAACAAGGATTTGGGGCTCGACGCGGCTTGGTACGGCATGGCTGCCGGCGCGTTCTTCTGGGGCTATGTCCTGTTCGAGGTGCCGAGCAACATCATCCTCGAAAAAGTTGGCGCCCGCCTCTGGATCGCCCGCATCATGATCACCTGGGGGATCATTTCGGGCGCCACCGCCTTTGCCACCGGCCCATACAGCTTCATGGCAATACGCTTCCTACTCGGTCTCGCCGAGGCAGGGCTCTTCCCCGGTTTTGTGTTGTACTTCACCTACTGGTTCCCCGACCAGCATCGCGCCCGCATCAATTCCGGTTTCACCCTGGCGCTCCCGATCGCGGTGGCGAGCGGCGCGCCGATCTCGACCGCACTCTTGGGGCTGGACGGGCTGTGGGGCCTTAAGGGCTGGCAGTGCATGTACATTATTGAAGCCATCCCGACGGTACTGATCGGCGTCGGCGTGTTCTTTTACCTGACCAACCGGCCGAGCGAGGCGCATTGGCTCCATCGCGAGGAACGCGATTGGCTGAACGGTAGGATGGCCCAGGAACGGCGCCAGATCGAGACCCAGCACGGGCTTGGTATGCTGCGGGCCTTCTACGACCCAAAGGTCATCATGCTGTCACTCAACTATATCGGCATCGTCACCGCCAGCCTCGGCATGCTGCTGTTTCTGCCGCAGATCATCAAGGAACTCGGGGTCACCAATATGCAGGTTGGTTGGCTGACGATGATCCCTTATATCTGCGGCGCGATCAGCATGGTGTTCTGCGGTTGGCTGTCGGACCGCATTGGCGATCGGCGGTGGAGTCTGTTCACGACTTGTGTCATTTCGACGGTGGGTCTGGTTATCGCCGGACTGACGATCGGCACCTGGTGGGCCCTTGTCGGCATCACGATCGCCGCGATCGGGTTCTATGGCACCAAGGGACCGTTCTGGTCGCTGCCGACGATGTTTCTGACCGGCGGTGCCGCTGCCACCGGGATCGCGTGGATCAATTCGCTCGGCAATCTCGGCGGATTTTTCGGCCCGGCCCTCGTCGGTTGGGCCAAAGACCTGACCGGCAGCTTTGCCGGCGGCCTCTACGCCCTCGCGCTGTGCGCGCTGGTTTCCGCGGTGATCTCGCTGTTCTGGCTGCACATCCCGCGCCGTGTCTTTCCCGCGCAAAGTGTGGTCGCTACAGCTGATTAGCCGGCTAGGCCCCAGCCACGTCAGCTCCGTGCCTCGGCCCGAGCCCGATATCGTGTGGATAGACCGATCACTCGCAGGGCGATAGGTAGCGCCGCAGCCGGGAACAGCGACATCGTCAGGAACAGCCAGAAGACGGCTCGTACGACGCCGGCCGAGCCGAGCGTGGGATCGCCAAACCCCGCGATATTCGCAATCATGCCAGCGAAAGCGGCGCCAAAGGCCTGCGAGAGAAGGTTCGTGGTCGAGATGAAGGCGGCCGCGACATCCCGCTCGTTCGCCGCCGCGAACTCGACCAGGAGAGTACCGAGATACGCCCAGGCTGCCCCGATACCGGCGCCGACCGGGACCAGTGCAACGGCAATGAAAGCGAGTGAATCCGTGGTCAACGCCCATCCCGTCAAGATCAGGCCGAGCGTGACGAGCACTGGTCCAGACAAGATGAAGAGGGCTGCCCACGCGCTGCCGACCGATGCAGTTGCGAGGGCAGCGGCAGTCCACGACAACGGAATAACGGCGCTCAAATACCCTCCAGCGATTGGGGCGTGCATGTCCACTTGTATGACCACGTAGGGCACATAGACGGCGGCCATAGTGCAACCGCCGATCAGCGCCATCACCAGCGACACTGCGCCCAAAGGCGAGCGGGGATCCAATCCTCCGGTAGGCAATAGGCGCCGCCGTCCGAACCGGCGAGCGCCGCTGGCATCGACGCGCATCATTACGAGCAAGAGCAGGGTGGCGACGACGATCCCAAGCCCGCTTGCCAACGCCCTTCCGGACACTCCGCTGATCGCGACGGCCAATACCGATCCGCCAATGAGAGCCAGGCGTCCAAAGGCGATCGGGGAAGAGGTTGAAGGACTACCGGCCTCGCCACCCGTCCGCGCCACTATCGTCCGTTGGGCAACTGCGCCGACCGCCGCAGCCAGCGGCACGTCTATCCAGAAGGCCCATCGCCAAAGACCCCATCCGGCGAGGATGCCGCCGACCATGGGTCCGCTCAGCGAAGCAACGCCCCAGACCCCGGATAACATGGCGATCGCACGGGTATGCAGGTTCGCGGGAAAGACCCGCGAGATCGTCGCGTAGGCGAGTGCCGTCAAAAGCCCGCCGCCCAGCCCTTGCAGCATCCGGCCGGCCAGGAACACCGCCATGCTTGGGGCAGCAGCGCAGATGATGCTCCCGACGACAAAGACCGACAGAGCGATATGGTAGGCGTTACGAAGCCCATGCGAGGCCGCCAATGGCGCGGCCGACACGGCGCCCCAGATCGCACTGACCATGGCGACTGTCATCGTCCAGGCGAAAAACCGCAGACCTCCGATTTCAGCCACCGCCGCCGGCAGCACTGTAACAACCACACGGATTGAGAGCGCGTGAATCGCAGCACCCCCGGCAAGGACAACCGAGCGGGCAAAATTAGCCCCTCTAAGGAGAGCCCGCCAACTGCCATGCGCGGTGTCCTCAGTCATAGGGCGCAAGCCATCAATTGTTTCGTCACTGTTCACGGGCATCTCCGGCGGCCTTGGATATGAGCTGAAGAGATGCTAGGTTGCGCCTGGGCGCCGTTCTAATGGTCATTGCTCATTCAAGCATGAGCTGTCCTAATGCGAGGCATCCATGGTCAGCCCTTATCGATCGCTTCCGCCGCTCGGCACGCTGCGCACCTTTGAGGCTGTCGCGCGGCAGCTCTCCTTCACGCGGGCTGCGGAGGAGCTCGCGCTCACTCAGAGCGCCGTAAGCCACCAGGTCCGGTTACTCGAAGAGCACCTCGGGACGTCCCTCTTCGGGCGTTTACATCGCGGGATCGAGTTGACCGGTGATGGTCGGGTGCTGATGGAAGGAGTGCGCGCGGGGCTCGATAGTGTGCTTCTCGCCAGCGAACGAGTACGAAACCAAAAGCGGATCGGGGTACTTACGGTCGCGGCACCTGCGGCCTTTGCGACGTGGTGGCTGGTGCCGCGGCTCGGCAGGTTCGCCGCGCTCCACCCCGAAATCGAGGTTCGGATTGCCGCAATGGATGGGCGCGAACCCGACCTTTGGCGCGACGGCGTCGATGTCGCGGTGGTAAAGCGGATAGCGAAGCTCGCCGATCACAATCCGGTCGAGATGCCGTTGCTGCGCGAAATCGTGTTTCCCGTATGCGCGCCGTCGATGCTTGGCGGAGAGCTGCCGCTTCGCAGCCCGCAAGATCTGATCCGGCACACCCTGATCGAGTGCGACGCGGCCGAGGCGGACGATGCCGAGTTCTCATGGTCGACCTGGCTCGCCCGACTTGGCTCGCCCCAAACGCAGGCGGCACGGCAGCTGCGGTTCAGCCATTTCGGCCTGGCGCTCTCTGCCGCGATAGACGGGCTCGGTGTCGCTCTCGGGCGGTCGCCAATGGTCGACGCAGAACTCGCCGCAGGCAGACTTGTCCGCCCGTTTGGCAAGAAAGTCATGGCCAACGCGTCGAACGTGTTCGCACTCGCGTGGCGGGACACAGGCGCGCTCGCTCAGGATCAGCGGGTAATGGCCTTCCGTGATTTCGCTCTCGATGAAGCGTGCGGGTGCGAGCTCGCCGCCGGCCCTTGCGGGATGCCAGCCTCGGAAAGGGATGCGCGCACACGTGCGGGCTGGATGGCGCGACGAGCGGCACGTCGCGCGCTGATACTGAGCAACCGTGACTCTCGCGGCGAGGGCATTGCCGTCTCCGCCCGCTCTCGCGCCGCATCGTGAACCGGCAACCGGAATCGCAGCTCCCTCGCCCCCGCCGTCGCGCGGCTGCTGCGCCTCACAAAGGGCCAAGTTTCGCAGTAGGGTCGCCACCGTCAATTGGATCCATGTCTTATCTTCATTTTCGACGGGGCGGAGCGATGTTTCTCGTTCTAACTCTCTTTCGGTGGTGCGCCGTGCTGGGCGAATGTAGGTGCCCGAACATTTTCCCGTTTAATTCCCGGTTAGGCGAATTTAATTCCCGGTTAGGCGGCCTAATTTCCCGGTTCGGGCTGTTACGGGAGATTGCCGGCAACGGCGTGATTCAGCTCACTATTTTCCCGACCAAACGGCGGCTTTCGGGACAAATCGACGATTTTTCCCGGTTCGACGGGAAAAACCGGGAAAGTCACCCCCACCGACCGGGCTACAGCTTCCCGACAATGCCGCCGATCAGCGGTGGTCAGGGATGGCCATCCTGTCGCTTGCCAACCGCGGCCAGAGCATTAGCATCTGAAATGGTCCGTCATCTCGGGAGGAGCCATGGCCTATGTTGATCCATGGTTGCAGGACAAGCCCGACTGGCATCCGAGCGTGATCGATGAAGCCCGCAAGACCGGTCTGTCGGTCGACGACGACGGCATGTGATCGCTGCCGTGGCTGCGCAATAGCGGCCCCGAGAGGGAGACGAGCATGAAGGCAGATTATGTGATCGTCGGCGCGGGCTCGGCGGGCTGCGTCCTCGCCAACCGGCTGAGCGAGGACCCCGATGCAAAAGTCATATTAATCGAGGCGGGTGGGCACGACCGGAGCCCCTATATTCACATCCCCGCGGGGTTTATGAAGCTCCTCGACCACCCGACCTTTACATGGGGATTTCACGCCGAGCCCGATCCCGGCACCGCCGGGCGCGCGATCCTCTATCCGCGCGGCAAGGTCATCGGCGGGTCGAGCTCGATCAATGGCCTGATCTACATCCGCGGCCAGCCCGAGGATTACGATCACTGGGCACAACTCGGCAACCGCGGCTGGTCGTGGGATGATTGCCTGCCCTATTTCCGCAAGGCGGAGCGCTGGGAGGGCGAGGAAACCGAGGTGCGGGGCAAGGACGGCCCGCTCTTCACCTCCCGCATGGACCGGCCGCCGCTCTGTCAGATCGTCATCGACGCCGGCAAGGAAATCGGCCTCGAATATCGCGAGGACGTCAACAATCTGCCGTCCGGAGCGGGCGACAGTATCGGCTGGTGCCAGCAGACTCGCGGCGGCCGCCGCCGCGCCAGCACCGCGCGCACCTATCTGCGGCCGGCCTTGAAGCGGCAGAATTTGCAGCTGGTAACGAACGCGCTGGTGCACCGTCTGCTATTCGAGGGCAAGCGTGCCGTCGGGGTCGAATTCTCGCACGGAGGTGGCACCGAGCGGGCCGAGGCGGCGCGCGAAGTTATCCTGTCCGCCGGGGCGATCGGCTCGCCGCACATTCTACAACTCTCCGGCGTCGGCGATCCCGAGCATCTCGGCCGCATCGGCATCCCGGTGATCCACGAATTGCCTGGCGTCGGCAAGAACATGCAGGATCATTACGTCTGCCGCATGACCTATCCTATCCACGGTGCGCGCACCGCCAACGAGCGCGCCCGTGGCTTGCCGCTTGCCGCCGAGGTATTGCGCTATCTCGTGACGGGGAAGGGCATGCTGACCTACAGCGCCTCGCTGTGCGCCGCCTCGGTCAAGGTGCTGGAGGAATCGGCGACCCCCGATGTGCAATGCTCGTTCGCGCCGGGCAGCTTCAAGGGCGGCCAGATCGGTCAGCTTGAGGAGGAGCCCGGACTGACCGGCGGCTCGTGGCAGATGCGGCCCCTGTCGCGCGGTTATGTCGAGGCGAAATCGCCCGACCCGCGCGTCGCGCCCGCGATCAACCCGCGCTATCTCTCCGAGGAAACCGACCGGCGCGCGGTGATGGGGGGGTTGCGCTTTCTGCGCCGCCTCTTTGCGGCGCAAGCTCTGGCGCCCTATGTCGGACCGGAAAAACTGCCCGGCGCGCAGGTCCAGAGCGACGACGAATTGCTCGACTATGGGCGGCGCAACGGCAACACGGTCTACCACGCGAGCTGCACCTGCATGATGGGGCCGGGTGCGATGTGCGTAGTCGACAGCGAATTGCGCGTGCACGGGCTGGCCGGGCTGCGAGTCATCGACGCTTCTGTGATGCCGGCGGTTACTTCAACCAACACCAACGCGCCGACGATCATGATCGCCGAGAAGGCCGCCGACCTGATTCGCCGCGCCGCGCGCGCGGCTGAGCCTGCCGTCACCGTGAAGGCCGCCTAAAACCCGAGAACGTGCCAAAGCCAGTGACCGGGCTCGATACCACCCGCATTCGCCGCGACATCTCGGCACGGCAGCTGTTGCTGCCCAGCCAAGCTTGATGAAGCGGCACCGGGAGGTTCCCGTGGCAAAATCGATAAACTACCCCGGCGTTCGGCTAAAGCGGGCCTATCTGGCGCATTCACCCGAGGACGGCGTGCGCGTTCTCGTTGACCGGCTATGGCCCCGCGGGCTGCGCAAATCGGAAGCAGCGATCGACCGCTGGCTGAAGGATCTGGCCCCGAGCACCGAGCTGCGCCGCTGGTTTGGTCACGACCCGAGCCGATGGAGTGAATTCCGTCGTCGATACGAGGCGGAACTATCGGGCCAGACGGAACTGCTCGACGAACTGCGCGCGATGGCGCAAAAGGGTTCCGTGACTCTCGTCTTCGCGGCGCAGGACGAACTCCACAATCAGGCTGTCGTACTCAAGGATTTCCTTAGCGACTGACTGATCCGGTCGAGCGACAAGGGACAGTGGCCAATTTTGGCTCGTGCCTTGCCTTGGCGGTCACCGACTATGGAAAGAGCGGAAAGCAATGACCCTCGATCCTCTACTTCTGTCACGACTGCAGTTCGTTTGGGTTGTCGGCTGGCATATTCTATTGCCAGCCTTCACGGTCGGGCTTGCCTCCTACATCGCCGTGCTCGAGGGTCTGCACCTCGTAACCGGCCGCGAAATCTATTCTCGCTTGTCGAATTTCTGGATCAAGATCTTTGCCGTGTCATTCGGCATGGGCGTGGTGTCGGGAATCGTCATGCCCTTCCAGTTTGGTACCAACTGGAGCCGCTTCTCCGACGCAACCGCCAATGTCCTCTCGCCGCTTCTCGCCTATGAGGGGCTGACGGCGTTTTTCTTAGAGGCGGCGTTCCTCGGGGTCCTGCTGTTCGGTCGCCGGCTTGTGCCGCCTTGGGCGCATTTTGTCGCGGCATTGATGGTCGCCGGCGGGACGCTGTTTTCCACGTTCTGGATATTGGCGACCAATAGCTGGATGCAGACGCCTGCCGGATACGAGGTCATCGACGGCCGTTTCTTTCCGCAGAGCTGGTTGGAGATCATCTTCAGCCCTTCTTTTCCGTATCGGCTCGCCCACACAGTCGTCGCCTTCTATGTTACGACCGCGTTCGTGGTTCTAGGGGTGGCGGCCTATTTCCAGCGGCGCGGCCGGTTCGTCTATGAGGGCCAGACGATGCTCTCGATGACTTTGTGGCTTCTCACGGTGCTCGTCCCGTTGCAGATCCTGATCGGTGATCAGCATGGCCTCAACACGCTCGAACACCAGCCCGCCAAGCTCGCCGCAATCGAGGCACACTGGACCACCGGAGGTCGCGTCCCTCTTATCCTGTTCGCGCTTCCCGACGAGCAAACCGAAACCAACCACAATATCGTCGAGGTACCCGTTCTTGGCAGCCTGATCCTGACCCACGACCTGGACGGAACGGTCCGCGGGCTTAAGGATTGGCCAGCCGACCAGCGCCCACCGGTTGCGATCCCGTTTTTTGCGTTCCGCATCATGGTCGGGATCGGATTTTTGATGCTCGCGCTCGTCATCGTCAGCTGGTGGCTGCGGGCACGCTGGCAGTTGTTCGATGCGCGCTGGTTCTTGATTTGTTGCGAGCTTGCCTCGCCGCTCGGGTTTCTCGCCGTGCTTGCAGGTTGGACGACCACTGAGGTCGGCAGGCAACCCTGGACAGTTTATGGCCTGTTGCGAACCGCCGATTCCGTGTCCCCCTCGCTGACCGGGACGGACGTCCTCATCTCGCTGCTTGGCTATGCAATCGTCTACCTGATCATGTATCCGGTGGGGGTGGCGCTGATGGTCAGGATTGTGAAAGCCGGACCTGCCGAGCCAACAACCGTGCCCGCGCCGATCGAGAGCGGACGCCCAGGGCTGCCCGTCCAAGCGCTTCCGCGATCCGAAGCACGGGCGCAGCCATGACGCAGCCGATGATCGATTTGGTGCCACTGTGGACGGTGATCCTCGGGCTCGGCATTTTCTTTTACGTCCTTCTGGACGGGTTCGATCTCGGCGTCGGGATTCTCTACGGTTTCGCTCGGGATCTGGCCTCCCGCAACCTCGTGATGAACTCGATCGCGCCGATCTGGGACGGCAACGAGACGTGGCTCGTGCTCGGCGGGGTCGGACTTCTGGCAGCATTTCCGCTGGCCTTCGCTATCATCATTCCGGCGCTCTACTTCCCCGTCCTGGTGATGTTGCTGGCGCTGGTGTTTCGCGGCGTCGCCTTCGAATTCCGCTACAAACTCACTGAGCAGCGCACATTCTGGGACTACGCGTTCTGCTACGGGTCCGGTGTCGCGGTCTTCGCTCAGGGGATTATGCTCGGCGCGTTTATTCAAGGGTTCCAGACCAATGGACGGGTCTTCAGCGGCGGCTCGTTCGACTGTTTCACGGTGTTCTCGATTTTTACTGGCATTGCCCTGCTGTTCGGATATGGCCTGCTCGGCGCTGGTTGGCTGGTGCTGAAGACGCAGGGCGATCTCCAAGAATGGGCCCGCAGCCACGGGCGTTGGTGCTTCATCGGGGTCATTGCCGCGATCGTGATTGTTAGCCTCTGGACACCATGGCTCGAGACGCAAATCGCGGCGCGCTGGTTTTCATGGCCGAACATCGCGTTTCTCTGGCCGGTCCCGATCATCACTTTCTTGCTGGCGCTATGGGAGTGGCGCTCGCTTAACGACCGGTCTGAGGCCGCGCCGTTTGTCGGCGCGATCGGCTTGTTCCTGATTTCCTATATCGGAATCGCGATCAGCCTGTGGCCGATGATCGTGCCGTATAAATTCACGCTCTGGCAGGCCGCCTCGTCGCCGAGCACCCAGGCTTTCCTGGCAATTGGCACGCTGTTCCTGTTGCCGGTCATCCTGATGTACACCGGGTGGTCCTATTGGGTATTCCGCGGCAAGGTAAGGGCCGATATCGGATATCACTAGACCAGTACGTACGCAGCGTTGGAGGACGAATATGAAGCTGATGTGGTTTCACCTGATGCCTTATACGGAGTTGCCGGACGATTTCCGCGACAAGAACCCGTCGGTGTGGGTCGACATCCATTCCTCGCTGTTCGACCCGCGGCGTGCGCATCACATGTACAACGACTTCATGGACGAGCTCGAATTTGCCGCCGAATGCGGCTTTGATGCGGTCTGCGTCAACGAGCACCACTCGAACGGCTACGGGCTGATGCCCTCGCCCAATCTCGTCGCATCCGCGCTGGCGCGCCGCACATCGGATGCTGCGCTCTGCGTGCTCGGCAATTCCTTGGCGCTGTACAATCCGCCGACCCGGGTCGCCGAAGAATTCGCAATGATCGACGTCATCTCAGGCGGCCGCCTGATCGCCGGTTTCCCGGTTGGCTCGCCGATGGATACCTGCTTTGCCTATGGCCAGAACCCGAGTCTGCTGCGCGAGCGTTATCACGAGGCGCATGACCTGATCCTGCGGGCGTGGACCGAGCAGGACACCTTCGCCTTCAACGGCCGCTTCAACCAGCAGCGCTATGTCAACATCTGGCCGCGCCCGGTGCAGAAGCCGCATCCGCCGATCTGGATCCCGGGCGGCGGTTCGGTCGAAACCTGGCAATGGTGCGCCGAGATGGACTATGTCTACTGCTATCTGTCCTATTACGGCTACAAGGCCGGCCAGTCGACAATGGACGGGTTTTGGAAGGAGATGGGCCGGCTCGGCAAAGACCGGAACCCATATCATGCGGGCTTTCTGCAATTCGTCGGCGTCGCCGAAACACGCGAGGAGGCGTACCGGCTCTACCGCGAGCCGGCCGAATATTTCTATGGCCGCTGCCTGCACATCGATCCGCGTTTTGCGGGGCCGCCCGGCTACACGACCGAGGCTACGCAACGCCGCGGCGCCCAGAGCCAAGTGGCGCAAGCCGCGCAACTCTCTCGCTACGAATCCAAATTCCAAATGCTGGCGCGCGAGATGGACGCGATCGTCGAGCGCGGCTACGTGATCATCGGCTCGCCCGACGAAGTCGCCGAGCAACTAAAGGAAGTGGCTACCAATCTCAATGTCGGCCATCTAATGATGCTGCTGCAGTTTGGCAACATGAGCAAGGATCTGACCAAATACAACACGCAGCTCTTCACCGAGCGGGTGATGCCGCAGCTCCGCGACATCTTCGCGGAATGGGAAGACCGCTGGTGGCCAACTCCGATGGAGCGGCCTGCACGGGCGTCCCTTTCGGCATTTCAGCCGACCGCTGCCGCCGCGGAGTGAACCGATGCCGTCGATGTTTAATGCGCGCGACGCGGGCAATTACGAAAGGCTGATGGGACGCTGGAGCCGGCGCCTGGCGCCGCTCTTTATCGAGCACGCCGGCATCGCCGATGGCGAAGAGGTGATCGAAATCGGCTGCGGCACCGGCAGCCTGACTTTCGCGCTCCCGCAGGCGGCCAAACTCGCCGCCCTGACCGCGATCGATCATTCCGAGATCTATCTCGCCGCGGCACAGGCCAAGAACCGCGACCCGCGCATCCGTCTCGAGCAAGGGGATGGCTGCTCGCTGCGCTTTCCCGATGCCAGCTTCGACCGCGCGCTTTCGATGCTGGTACTGCCTTCGGTGGTACCGCGGCCCGAATTGATGGTCGCCGAGATGCGGCGGGTCACCCGCCCTGGCGGCGTCGTCGCCGCAGCCTTCTGGGATTCCCCGGGAGGAACCCCCAGCCAGCGCATGTTATGGGACACTGCTGCGGCCCTCGATGGGGCGGCAGCGGAGGCGCGTGACCGCACGATGTCACGGCCGATCTATGCTCCCGGTGCGTTGCCGCGGGTCTGGGCGGAAGCCGGCCTCACCGAGATCGACCAGCGGTCACTGACGATCCGGATGGATTTCTCCAATTTCGCCGATTACTGGGAGCCGTTTGCGAGCGGCGAAGGGGCGCTCGGGGCCTACGTCGCAACCCTCGACGACGCGCGGCGCGGGCGCCTCGAGGAGCATCTGCGCTCGGCCTATCTCACCGGGCGGCCCGACGGAGAACGCACTTTCGTCGCAGTCGCCCTCTCTTGCCGCGGCGTCGTGCCCCGCTAGCCCGAGCGGGTGTAGCGGCGGCTGACAATCCGCAGATGGTCGCGGAAATGCGGCCGCATGCGCTCGGTCCACGGTGTGTTGGCTGCGTTCTTCCATGCCGCCGAATCCGGCACATCGGGCGATGCCAAGTGGTAGACCGCGACATAACGCTGCGCTGCGCCGCTACCGCGATAGCGCCTCGCGCACAGGGTTCCCGGGACCGCGGCAAGCGCCGGAACGTGCTCGGTGTTGTACCACTCGTTGAACTCGTGCTCGTGCTCGGGCGCAACGCTCATCGCATTCACCAATAGGACGGGCGCCTGCCTAGGTGCCAACTGGTCACCCGGCAAAATCTGCTCGCCCTCATAACGCATCAGCAGCTTGATCCGGGTCATGACGCGCTTTGACCAGACTGACAGATTATCGATGCCGATTGCCCGGTAGGCGGCGCCTTTCAACACATCGGCGTCATCGAGCTCGTAAGTGGCGAGTGAAATCTTCGGATTGTGTGCACCGATCCACCGCTCGCAGGCCAGAAACCCGGGCACGCGCTGTCGTTCCGGGAGGTGCTCGCTGTCGTACCAATCGTGAAACTCATCCTCGGCAATGCCAGTAAAATCGATCGCCGCAACGAGGATGCCCTTTGCCATCGCTCTCTCCATACGATTTGCGACATTATTGCCGACCGCTCCGGCACTTTCTAGCGAGCGATTTTTATTCCGCTGGCATCGGCTCCGGTAACGCCGTCACCCGGCTCCGGCCGATGAACAGCACCATCAGCGCGGCGATCAGGCACAGCAGCCCGGAGAGCACGAACGCCTCGAGATAGGTCCCGAGTTCGACCCTGAGCGCACCCGCGATGAAGGCCGCGAGCGCGGCACCCAGCTGGTGCGAGGCGGCGATCCAGCCGAACATGATCGGGCCACGCTCCGTCCCGAAAGTGCGCGTCGCGAGGCGCACGGTCGGCGGCACCGTTGCGATCCAGTCGAGGCCGTAGAATACGGCGAACAGCGACAAGCCATAGAAGGAGATGTCAAAGGCGAAGGGCAGATAGATCAGCGACAGCCCGCGCAGCCCATAGTACCAGGCGAGAAGCCCGCGGTTGCTCCAGCGGTCGCTGAGCCAACCGGATAATGTCGTGCCGACCAGATCGAAGATTCCCATCGCAGCGAGCAGGCTCGCGCCTGTCACTTGCGGGATACCGTGGTCGAGGCAGGCTGGAATGAGATGGGTGCCGATCAACCCGCTGGTCGAGGCGCCGCAGATAAAAAAACTGCCGGCGAGCAGCCAGAAATCGCGGGAACGCAACCCGTCGCGCAAAGCAAGAAGCGCCATCGCTGCCGGGTTGCCGCGCCGCGCAACGAGGCGTTCCTCGTTGTCGGACGCCCCGTAAGGGGCGAGCCCCAGATCTTGCGGATGGTCGCGCATCAACAATGCCACGACCGGGAGCAGCGCCAGTGCCACCCCGCCAACCGTCAGAGATACGCTGCGCCAACCGTAATTTGCAGCAAGGCTCGCAAGCACCGGCAGAAAGATAAGTTGGCCAGTGGCGGTGCTCGCCGTCAGCACGCCGATGACGAGACCTCGCCGTGCGGCGAACCACCGGGCGACGACAGTGGCCCCGAGGACCAGTGCCGTGGCGCCGCTCCCAGTACCGACGACCACTCCCCACAACACGATCAGCTGCCACGGCCGCGTCATCAACGGTGTCAGAGCGACACCGGCCGCGATGCAGGCGAGTGCCGCGAGCATCGTACGGCGCAGCCCGAACCGGTCCATCATCGCGGCTGCGAAGGGTCCGATCAGCCCGTAAAGCAAAATGTTGACCCCGATCGCAAAGGAGATCGTCGCCCGTGACCAGCCGAATTCGGTTTCCAGCGGCACAATCAACACACCGGGGGTGGCGCGCAGCCCAGCGGCGACGAGCAAGGTCAGAAAGGTGACCCCCGCGACAATCCAGGCGTAATGCAGCTTTCTTTCCCTTGCCATCCGCCCTACCCTTCGTTAGATCGGAAGAGCCGCTAAAGTGAGAGACAGGTCTGTCTCTGTCAAGCCGAGCGCGCAAGGTAGGAAAGCTGGATGAGCGAGTCGGAGGCGAAAAAACCGGCGCGGCAGCGCATCCTCGACACCGCTTCCCAGATGTTTTATCGCGACGGGATCAGGGCGGTCGGGATCGATGCGATTATCGCGCGATCTGGCGTTGCAAAAATGAGCCTTTACCGGAATTTCCCGTCAAAGGACGCCCTCGTCACGGCTTGGCTCGACGATCGCAACGCATTTTTCTGGCGGCGCTGGGACAAGGCCGAGGCCTCGTGCGCCGGCGATCCGCGAGGTCAGCTGGAAGCGATCCTCGACATGATTGCCGCGACCGTTTCGCACACAAAATGGCGGGGCTGCCCGTTCCTCAACACCGGCACCGAATTTCCCGAGCCCGGTCACCCCGCGCGAGCCATCATTCTTGCCAATAAGCGAGCGGTGCGCGAACGTCTGCGTTCTCTTGCCGCGGCTGCCGGCATCTTTGATCCCGACCTCCTCGCGCAACAATTGCAGCTACTGATCGATGGGGCCTACGCGATTGGGCAAAGCCTCGGGCCACAAGGACCGGCAAGGACGGTCGCCAGCGCCGGGCGGGCACTGATCGCGGCGTCGCTCGCCAATCGGCAAACAAAAGGAGCGCCTGATGCCGACCATCCGCCTCGCTGAGGGTCTTTCCCTCCATTGCGCCGTCGACGACTATCTGTGGCCGTGGGAGGTATCGACCCCGGTGCTGATGATGCACGGCTTCGCCCGCAACGCGACATTCTGGAACCGCTGGGTTCCGTCGATCGCCGAGAGCCGTCGGATCTATCGCCCCGATCTATTGGGGTGCGGCGCATCCGACGCTCCGCAAGCGGGTTACCACTACACTCCGGAGGAGGTCCAAGCCGAGATCCTTGCGCTGCTCGATGTGCTGTCATTGCGGCAGGTCCATTGGGTCGGTGAATCATCCGGCGGAATCATTGGATTGGTGCTTGCTGCCGCCTACCCCGAGCGCATCGCAAGCCTCGTCCTGTGCAACACGCCGACGCGCATTTCGGATGAGATCCGGGGGATCTATTCCCTCGATCAAGCAAGCACGGCGGCGGCGATCAGGACCTACGGCACCGGTGAGTGGTGCCGCCGAACTCTCGGCTACCGGCTCGATCTCGAGCATGCGAGCGAACAGCTGCGCGAATGGTGCATCGCCGAGATGGACAAAACCCGCCCCGACATTGCCGCTGCTCTGCACGAATGTTTCGAAGCAATCGATGTAAGACCGCTGCTCGGCGGTATCCAAACGCCAGTGCTGCTGCTCAGCGGCGACAAGAGCCGGATCGCCTCGGAGCAGCAGAAAATTCTCGCCGAGACCTTGCCGCGCGGCAGGCTCGAATTGTTTGCCGGTTACGGACACGGCGTCAACCTGCTCCAACCGGAGCGTTGCGCCCGGGCGGCCCTCGATTTCTGGCGAACGGTGGAGGGATAGCAGCAGTGAAGCTCGGCGTTCTGCAGTTCTTCAGCTGGCCGGAACGACGGGTCGATCTGGCGACGGTCTATGCGCGCGCGTTGGAGCGGATCGAGATCATGGACCGCACCGGATATGACGCGGTCTGGCTGGCGGAACATCACTTCAGCAGCTTCAGCGTGTGCCCCTCGGTGCACATGGTGGGCACATTGGCCGCGGCACGGACCCAGCGGTTGCGGATCGGCACGGCGGTGTCGCTGGCGCCGCTCTACCATCCGCTGCGGCTCGCCGAAGAGGTCGCGCTGCTCGACACGCTATCAGGCGGGCGAGTGAATTGGGGCGCCGGACGTGGATTTGCTCGCGTCGAATTCAGCGCCTTTGGCGTGCCGCCCGAAGAAAGCGCGTCGCGGTTTCGTGAGACCGTCGAGATCGTCTTGCGGGCCTGGACCAACGAGCGGATCAATTTCGCCGGCCAGCATTTCAGCTTCGAGGATATCGAGGTCTTGCCAAAGCCGGTGCAGCTGCCGCATCCGCCGGTGTGGATGGCGGCGAGCTCCGAATCCGCAATCGAGTGGGCAGCCAGTCGTGGTTTTTCGATACTGATGGACCCGCACTCCTCGGGTCCAGAAATTGGCGCAAAGCGGCAGTTCTATGCCGGAAAACTCGCCGCTGCCGGTTTCTCCGAGGCGGGCCGCGACATCCCGATCGCGCGTCTCGTCGCGGTCGCCGGGAGCGCAGGCAAGGCCGCAGCGGTCGCACGCAGCGGCGCCGAATGGATCCTCAATTCCTATCTTGGCGCGCAGTATCGGCCGGTCATGCAGGGATCTTTCACGCCGGCTGGGGTAGACCCGGTCCAGCGCTACCTCGATGAGGTGATCCTGCACGGCACCCCGGACAAGGTCGGCGACGAAATCCTTCGCCTGCGCGACGAGATCGGTCTCGATTATCTGCTCTGCGCGCCGCTCAGCCACCAATCCTTCATGCTGCTGACTGAGCAGGTGCTGCCGCGGATCGCCTGAATTTGGCGGCATCCTCGCGGATCATCGCGGCCCCTTTCTCGCCGATCATGATCGACGGTGCGTTGGTATTGCCGGTCGTCACGGTTGGCATCACCGAGGCGTCGATGACCCGCAGCCCGGCGATGCCGCGGACCCGCAGCCGTGAATCGACAACCGCCATCGGGTCTTCTCCCATCCGGCAAGTGCCGACAGGATGATGAAGGTTCATGCCTCCCCGGTGCATGAAGTCGATCAGCGCCTCGTCTGAGCTGATATCGGGGCCAGGCATCGTTTCGGCGGCGCTGTGGCGGGCCAGCGGCGGCGCAGCGAAGATCAGCCGCGCGTGGCGGGTTCCGGAGAGCAGGACCTGCTCGTCACTCGCTGCCGACAAATAATTGGGGCGGATCGCCGGCGGCGCGAGCGGGTCGGCCGAGCGCGCCATGATCGTCCCGCGGCTGTCTGGCCGCACCGCACACACGACAATCGTCATCCCTGGCTCTTGCTCGAGGCGGCCGATCCCGTTCGGGTCGTAGCTCCCTGGAGTGAACAGCAACTGCAGATCCGGGCTCGCCAGCCCTTCCCGGCTGCGGCAGAACACCATCGCGGTCGTGACGCCAAAGGTCAGCGCCCCGCGGCCGGTTGCGGCAAACCGCCCGATCTCGCGTACCAGCGGCAAGCCGCGCGCCAGCTGGTTGACCGAGACCTCGTCCTTAACCCGGTGTGTGATTCGGACCGCGAAATGGTCGGAGAGGTTGGCGCCGACGCCGGGCAGCTCGTGCACCACCTCGACGCCAATCGTCTTTAGATGTTCGGCAGGGCCAATCCCTGAGATCTGCAATAGGTGCGGCGAGTTGACGGTGCCGCCGGAGACGATGACCTCGCGCGCCGCCTGCACGCGACGGTCGACGCCGTTTTGCCGAAAAGCGACCCCTGTGCAACGGCGGCGGTCAAATAGCAATCTGGTTGCGATCGCCTTGGTCTTGACGCGGAGATTCGAGCGCCGCCGCGCCTCGGCAAGAAACGTGCGCGCAGTCGACCCGCGAAAACGCCCTCTGCGGGTCATCTGCGAATAGCCAACCCCCTCCTGCTGCGCCCCGTTATAGTCGCGGGTGAACGGAAACCCGGCTTGCTGCGCAGCTTCGACAAAGCGGTGGGTCAGCGGCAGGATCGTGCGGTAATCCTCGACCAGCAGCGGACCGCCCTTGCCGCGATACTCCGAACTCCCCGATACGTAATGTTCGGATTTCTTGAAATAGGGAAGGACATCCGCATAACTCCAGCCGCGGCAGCCCATCTGCGCCCATCCGTCGTAATCGGCTGGGTTGCCGCGAACATAGAGCATGCCATTGATCGAGCTGGTGCCGCCCATCACCCTGCCGCGCGGCCAATGCAGTGACCGGTTGGCAACGCCCTCCTCGGCCTCGGTGTAGTAGTTCCAGTTGACAAGCGGATTGGCCCGCAGATGCAATGCGCCCGCTGGAATGTGGATCATCGGGTGCCAGTCGCTGGGACCGGCTTCGAGCAAGACAACTTGCGCCCCATCCTCACTCAAGCGATCGGCGAGCACACACCCCGCCGACCCGGCACCGACGACGACGTAGTCTGCTTGTAGATCGTCCATTCGACTTAGCTGCCTCCCAGATCATGAAAGAATCCATGCCCCCTCGCCCCACTTGCGGGGAGAGGGTCGGGGTGAGGAGCGTGTTCGCGACCGCACTGGCGCCGGCAGGTGTGAGAGGAAGCGCGCCCCTCACCCGGAAGCCGCGCTGCGCGCCGGCTTCCGACCTCTCCCCGCAAGCGGGGCGAGGTGATTG
>Ga0070717_10000665_pt1 | contig 22095 bp, 21 predicted proteins | sample LARL113metaG_FD_71366 | JGI IMG/M metagenome (GOLD analysis project Ga0070717, IMG submission 71366) | Corn, switchgrass and miscanthus rhizosphere microbial communities from Kellogg Biological Station, Michigan, USA - LAR L11-3 metaG | ecosystem: Host-associated > Plants > Roots > Rhizosphere ...
AAGCCGGCCTCCTCAATTGCCACCTGGGACAGAGGCGGTTTCGACCTCAGGTCCGTAACCTTGTCGCCGATGACACACGCGAACGGCCGCCGTGTGGCGGTCACCGGCCTCGGGTTCGTGACCCCCATCGGGAACGACCTCGAGACCGTCTGGTCCAGCCTCGTCGAGGGCGTCTCGGGGGTCGGGCCGATCACCCAGTTCGACACCACCGACTACAGCACGAAGATCGCGGCCGAGGTCAAGGGCTTCCAGCCCGACCAGTACATGGACCGCAAGACGGCGCGGCACCTGGGCCGCTACTGCCAGTTCGCGCTCGCCGCCGCCAAGCAGGCGCTCGCCAACGCGGACCTCGACCCCGGCGAGCACGACCCCGACGCGGTCGGCGTCATCGTGTCGTCCGGCGTCGGCGGCATGGACGAGATCGAGCGCAACCACACCGCGCTGCTCCAGCGCGGCGTCCGCCGCATCTCCCCGTTCACGGTGCCGATGATGATCTGCGACATGGGCGCCGGCGTCGTCGCGATGCACTGCCGCGCGGGCGGACCCAACTACGCGATCGTCAGCGCCTGCTCCTCCTCGGGGCACGGGATCGGCGAGGCCGCCGAGATCATCAAGCGCGGCGACGCCGAGGCGATGCTGGCCGGCGGCGCCGAGGCCACCATCACACCGCTCACGATGGGCGCGTTCTGCCAGATCAAGGCGGTCAGCGAGCGCAACGACGAGCCGGAGCGGGCCTGCCGCCCGTTCGACGTCGGCCGCGACGGCTTCGTGATGGGCGAGGGCAGCGTGATGTTCGTCCTGGAGGAGCTGGAGTTCGCGCGCGCACGGGGCGCCCGCGTGCTGGCCGAGGTCATCGGCTACGGCGCCAGCGCGGACATGCACCACTTCACCGCCCCCCACCCGGAGGGGGCAGGCGCCATCCGCGCCATGCGCCGCGCCCTCCGGAAGGCGGGCATCCAGCCGGAGGACGTGGACTACGTCAACGCCCACGGCACCTCGACGAAGCTGGGCGACGTCGCCGAGACGAAGGCGCTCCACGAGGTCTTCGGGGAGCACGCCGGCCAGCTCGCCGTCAGCTCGACCAAGTCCGTGCACGCCCACCTGCTGGGCGCCGCGGGCGCCATGGAGGCCGCCGCGTGCGTGCTGGCCATCGACCGCGGGCTCATCCCGCCGACCATCAACCTCGACGAGCAGGACCCCGAGTGCGACCTGGACTACGTGCCGAACCGCGCCCGACCGGCGACCATCGACGTGGCCATCTCCAACTCGTTCGGTTTCGGCGGCCACAACGCCACGCTCGCGTTCCGCCGAGTGCAGGAATAGGAGAGAAAGCGATGCCCGAACTCAATTTCACCGAGCTGCAGGAGCTGGCCGCGGAGATCCTCGGCGCGGACCCGGAGCAGGTGCAGCTGAACGTCAGCTTCGCCCGCGACCTGGCGGCCGACTCCCTCGACCTGGTCGAGCTGATCGCCGCCGTCGAGGACAAGTACGACGTCGAGCTGCCGGAGGACGAGCTGGAGCAGATGAAGAACGTCGGCGACCTCTGGGCGTTCCTGGAGGAGAAGGCCGCCCAGCGGGCGCGGGCGTAAGCCATGGCCGTCACGCAGGCCCCGCGAGTGCGCTCGGACGCCCTGCCGCTGCGCACGTACCGCAGCCAGGGCCGCCGGTGCGCCATCGCCGGCATCGGCGTCCACGTGCCCGACCGGGTGGTGACCAACCACGACCTGGAGCAGATGGTCGACACCTCGGACAAGTGGATCGCCGAGCGCACCGGCATCAGGGAGCGGCGGGTGGCCGAGCCCGGCACCCCGACGTTCGAGCTGGCCACGAAGGCGGCGTGGGCCGCGCTCGAGCAGGCGGAGACCCGGCCCGAGGACCTGGACATGATCCTCGTGGCCACGTCCACGCCGGACGGCCCGTTCCCCAGCGTCGCGTGCCGGGTGCAGAACGAGCTCGGCGTCCCCGGCTGCTGCGCCATGGACGTGCTGGCGGCGTGCAGCGGCTTCGCCTACGCGCTCTCGCTGGCCGACGCGTACGTGGCCAGCGGGCGGGCCGACACGATCCTGGTGATCGGCGCCGAGGTGCTCAGCCGGCTGGTCGACTGGACCGAACGCGGCACATGCGTCCTCTTCGCTGACGGCGCGGGCGCGGCCGTCGTGCGCCCGGCCCGGCGCGGCGCCGGCTTCCTGAGCTGGTGCCTGGGCGCGGACGGCCGTGGCTACGACAAGATCACGTGCGGGGACATCGAGCGCGGCGGGTATGTGAGCGGCGAGCCCAACCCGCGGATCGCCATGAAGGGACCGGACGTCTTCAAGTTCGCGACGGACATCTTCATCCGGCAGGCCTTCGCGGTCACCGCCGCCGTGGACATGACGATGGACGACATCGACCTGTGGGTCCCGCACCAGGCCAACAGCCGCATCATCGAGGCAGCGGCGCAGCGCATCGGCCTGCCGATGGACCGGGTGATGGTCAACATCGACCGCTACGGCAACACCTCGACCGCGACGATCCCGCTCGCCCTCCACGACGCGCTCCGCCAGGACCGCATCCACTCCGGCGACCGGGTCCTGATCGCCGGCTTCGGCTCTGGCCTGACGTGGGCCGCCTGCCTGCTCGAATGGGAGTGACGCTGAGCGGGCCGATCGCCCTCCTCTTCCCGGGCCAGGGAGCGCAGCGGCCCGGGATGGGGCGCCGGCTCTACGAGCGGTACCCGGCCGCGCAGCGGGTGTTCCAGCGCGCCGAGGAGATCCTCGGGATGCCGGTCCGCCGGCTCTGCTTCGAGGGCCCGGAGGAGGAGCTCAACCGGACCGAGAACATCCAGCCGTGCGTCATGACCGTGTGCTGGGCGGCGTACGAGATCTGGCGCGAGAGCTACGGCATGGAGCAGGTGCGTGTGCTGGCCGGCCACTCGCTGGGCGAGTTCACCGCGCTGGCCGCGGGCCGCGCGGTGTCCTGGGAGACCGCCCTGCTGCTCGTCCAGGAGCGGGGCCGGATCATGGCCGAGGCGTCGCGGACGCAGCCGGGCGGCATGCTCGCGATCGTGGGCCTGGACGAGGACCGGGTCGAGACGATCCGGCTGGAGGCGTCCCGGCTGGGCCAGCTGTACCTGGCCAACCGCAACGCGGACGTCCAGTTCGTGCTGTCCGGCGAGCTGCCGGCGGTCGAGGAGGCCCAGCGGCTGGCGCTGGCGGCGGGGGCACGGAGGGCGCTCATCCTTACCGTGCCGCTGCCAGCGCACTCGCCGCTGATGGAGGCGGCGGGCGCGACGTTTCGCGCCGTGCTCGACCGGCTGCCCATCGAGATGCCCCAGCTGCCGATCCTGGCCAACGCGACGGGGCAGGCGATCGCCTCGCTCACCGACCTGCGCCAGGAGCTGGGCAACCACCTGCTGCGCCCGGTGGACTGGGCGCGGACGATGGTGTCGCTGCGGGCGATGCAGGTGACGACGGTCGTCGAGCTGGGCCCGGGCCGCGTCCTGGCCAGCCTGGCCGCCAAGCACCTGCCCGGCGTGGACACCTGGAACGCGGAAGAACTGTTCGTGGAGCTCGCATGACGCGTGAGCTGGAAGGCCGCACCGCGCTGGTGACGGGCGGCGGCAAGGGAATCGGGCGCGCCGTGTCGTGCTCGCTGGCGAAGATGGGCGCGACCGTGGTCGTCAACTACCGCTCGGACGCCGCGGCGGCCGAGCAGACCGCCCACGAGATCGGCGGCCGGGCGGTGCGCTGCGACGTCTCCGACGGCCCCGCGGTCCAGGCGATGGTCAAGGAGCTCGGCGTCGTGGACCTGCTGGTCAACAACGCCGGCGCGGTGCGCGACAATCTCCTGTTGCGGATGAAGCCGGAGGACTGGGACCACATCATCCAGACGGATCTCACGTCGGCCTACCACACGACGCGGGCCGTGATGAGCGGCATGCTGCGCAAGCGGTGGGGCCGGATCGTCAACATGACGTCCATCGTGGGCATCACCGGCAACCCCGGCCAGGCCAACTACGCGGCCGCCAAGGCGGGCCTGATCGGCTTCACCAAGGCGATCGCCAAGGAGATCGGGTCGCGCAGCATCACGTGCAACGCGGTCGCGCCCGGCTACGTGCGCACGGAGCTGACGCAGGGCTCGCTCAACGACGAGATCGTCGCCGAGCTGGTCAAGATGACGCCGCTGCAGCGCGAGGGAACCCCCGAGGACGTCGCCGCCGCCGTCGCGTTCCTCTGCTCCGAGGGCGGGTCGTTCATCACCGGCCACGTGCTGGTGGTGGACGGAGGACTGTCGGTCTGAGCGCCCAGGCCGTCGCGAGGTACGGCACCAGGCTGCCGCCGATCTCGCTCACCACCAACTGCCCGAGCTGTGGCGTCGGCCTGGTGCCGGAGGAGCTCCGCGAGCAGGTCTACGTCTGCGACTGCGGCCACCACTTCCGGATGCACGCGGACGCCTGGATCGCGCTGCTGGCCGACGCGGGCACGTGGCAGGAGCGCTGGGCGGACGTCCGCCCGCACGACCTCCTGGAGTGGAAGGTGCCGAAGCCGTACCAGGAGACGATCGAGCAGGCGCGCGAGGAGGGCCTCAACGAGGCGGTCCGCGTGGGCATGGCGGAGGTGGACGGGCGGCCGCTCTGGCTCGCCGTCTTCGACTTCCGGTTCGTCGGCGGCACGCTCAGCATCGTGGCCGGCGAGCGGCTGGCCCGGGGCCTCGAGCAGGCCACCGCCTCCCGGACGCCGTACGTGCTGGTCGCCGCCACCGGCGGGGCCCGCATGCAGGAGGGCGTCCTGGCGCTCATGCAGATGGCCAAGGTCAACGGCGCGCTGAGCCGGCTGCACCGGGCCGGTCTGCCCTACATCTCGATCCTGACCGACCCCACGTACGGCGGCACCCCGGCCTCGTTCGCGCTGCTCGGCGACGTCAACATCGCGGAGCCGGGCGCGTCGATCGGGTTCACCGGCCCGCGCATCATCAAGCAGGCCACGTACGCGGTGCTGCCCCCCGGATTCCAGAGCGCGGAGTACCAGCTCCGCTGCGGACAGGTGGACATGGTCGTGCCCCGGACGGAGCTCCGGGAGCGGCTGGCTCACCTGCTCACGCTGTACGGGAGGAGCCTGTGACCACGCACGCCCAGCGCGACACGCTGAGCATCTGGCAGGTCGTGGAGCTCGCGCGCCACCAGGACCGGCCGTACTCGCTCGACTACATCCAGCGGCTGGCGCCCGACTTCGTCGAGATGCACGGCGACCGGGTCTCGCACGACGACCCGGCGGTGGTGGCGGGCCTGGGCACGTGGCGGGGCCGGACGGTCGTGTTCCTGGGCCAGCAGAAGGGCCGCAACCTGGCGGCCCGGGTGGCTCGCAACTGGGGCATGATGCACCCGGAGGGCTTCCGCAAGGCGATGCGGCTGGGCCGCCAGGCGGCCAAGTTCGGCTTCCCCATCATCTCGCTGGTGGATACGCCGGGCGCGTACCCGGGCGAGTCCGCCGAGGAGCGGGGGGTGGCGTCAGCGATCGGGGCCGCGATCCTGGAGTGGTTCGAGATCCCGGTCCCGGTGGTGGCGGTCGTGATCGGGGAGGGCAGCTCGGGCGGCGCGCTCGGCATCGCCGTGGCGGACCGGGTGCTGATGCTGGAGAACTCGCTGTACACGGTGGCGTCGCCCGAGGCGGCGGCGTCGATCGTGTGGCGCGACAACGCCCGCAAGGTCGAGGCGGCGGAGCAGCTCCAGATCACGTCCCGCGACCTGCTCGCGATGGGCGTGGTCGAGGAGGTGGTCCACGAGCCCGAGGGCGGCGCGCACATGGACTACGACGCGACGGCGCGGGCCCTGGACGCGGCGCTGTGGCGGAACATGGAGCCGCTGCTCACGATGCCGAGCGACGAGCTGCTCCAGCACCGCTACGAGCGGTTCCGGTACATCGACTCCCTGGTCGCCGCGGACCCCCGCTTCGGCCCGAAGGTCGAGCCGAAGCTCTAGCCCCGGCTTACAGCCGGCCGGCCGCCGCCCGGGCCAGCGTCCGCAGCGCGGCGTCCGTCTTCGCCGGGTCCGCGTTCGAGTCGATCGTGAGCTGGAACGTCAGGTGGCCCTTGCGCCCGATCAGCATCGGCGGGTGGACGTACGCCGCGTCGCCGACGCCCGGGACCGGCTGGAAGCCGGGCACGTTCGCGAAGTAGTCGATCGCCATGTCGCGGTACAGGTACAGCGACGCCCCGCCCGCCGTCGCCGCCGCCGAGCTGTACGTGCAGCCGGACACCAGGTTGCCGCCGGGCCCCGCGTCCGCCGGCGGCGACGTCAGCGGCAGCTGCGCCACCGGCACCCCCAGCGCGCCCTGGACGTCCGCGGCTGTCAGCACGCGGCAGGCATCCTGCGTGAGCCCGGTCGAGGTCGCGGCGCTGGCGGTCGGGGACGGTGTGCCCGCCGCCGACGGCGCAGCGCCGGACGAGCACGCGCCCAGCGTCAGCAGGGCGGCGATGGGCAGGGCGGCGGCCATGGGTCGCATCGACCGGCCATCATATTCGACCCTCCCGGGCGCCGTTTACAATCACGGCGGATGAGGATCGCGCTGGCGAGCGTCGCGCTCGAGCCCGGAGGCTGGTTGGCCTGGCTCGTCGTCGGCCTCCTGGCGGGCGCGATCGCCGGGACCCTGGTCCGGGGACGGGGCTACGGCTGCCTGGTCGACATCGTGGTCGGCATCATCGGGGCGTTCATCGGCGGCATCGTGGTCGGCATCTTCCTGCCCGGCACCGCGGTCGGCTTCATCGGCACCCTCATCGTGGCCGTGCTCGGCGCCGTGCTCCTGCTCGCCGTGCTCCGCCTGGTCGCACCGGGGCGCGCGTGACGGACGGGCTCGCCGGGCGCCGGGTCTTCGACCTCGAGCAGCCGCGCTACGCCGGGGCGCCGATCCACCCCGGCCACGTCCCGCCCGGCTTCTCGTACCTCCTGCACCGGCGCCACGAGGCCCAGAACGCCGCGGCGGACGGCCGCACCGGCTCGGCCGGCACCCTGGTGACCAGCGAGCACGCCGGCACCCACATCGACGCCCTCTCCCACCAGGCCGTGGGCCTGAAGATGTGCGGCGGCGTGGACGCCCAGGGCTCGGCCACCGCGTTCGGCTACACACAGCTGGGCGTCGAGACGATCCCGCCCATCGTCGCCCGCGGCTGGCTGATCGACCTGGGCACGGTGGAGCTCGACCGCTGGGTCGGCCTCGACGAGGTCCGCTCCGCCGCCGAGGCCCAGGGCGTGCGGCCCGGCGCCGGCGACGTCGTCCTCGTTCGCACCGGCAGCGGCGCCCACTGGGACGACACCGAGCGCTACCTGCGCGGGGCCGGCATGAGGGGTGAGGTCTCTCGGTGGCTGGCCGACGCCCGCGTGCTGGCCGTCGGCGCCGACAACATGGCCTGGGACCGGGCCAGCGGCGACGACCCGGACACGGGCGCCCCGCTGCCCGGCCACTCGATCCTGCTCGTCCACAGCGGCGTGTACATCATCGAGAACGTGCTCCTGGAGGAGCTGGCCGCGGCCCGGGTCCACGAGTTCACCTTCGTCTGCACACCGCTCAAGATTCGCGGCGCGACCGGCTCCCCGGTCCGGCCGCTCGCGCTGGTGTGACGGCGGAGGACCTCCGCTCCCGGTACCCCGTCCTCGAACGCTGCGCGTACCTGAACGCCGGTACCACCGGGCCCCTCTCCCGCGCCTCGCACGCCGCGATGGCGGCATGGGAGGAGCGGGCGCTCCTGACCGGCCGCGCCGCCCGGGCGTACTTCACGGAGGGGGGCGAGGTCCGCCAGCAGGCGCGCGAGCGCCTGGCGGCGCTGATCGGCGTCCCGGCGGACCACGTGGCGATCACCTGCTCCACGACGGACGGCTGCAACCTGGTCGTCACCGGCCTGCGCCTGGGGCCCGACGACGAGGTGGTCACGACCGACGCCGAGCATCCCGGGCTGGAGCAGCCGGTCCTGGCCAGCCGCGCGCGCGTGCGCGTCGTCTCCGTCCTGGGCCGGAGCCCGTCCGAGGTGGTGGAGGCCGTCGCCGGCGCCGTCACGCCCCGCACGAAGCTGGTGGCGCTCTCGCACGTGCTGTGGCTGAACGGCCAGGTGCTGCCGATCGCCGAGATCCGGCGGGTGACGGGCGTGCCGCTGCTGGTGGACGGCGCCCAGTCGGTGGGCGCGATCCCGGTCGATGCCGCCGCCGCCGACTTCTACACCGTGTCGGGCCAGAAGTGGCTGTGCGGGCCCCAGCTGACGGGCGCGCTCTACGTCGCCGACCTCGACCGGCTGCGGCCGCAGATGGCCGGCTACGGCGCGTCGCAGGGCGAGGGCATCGCGCGCATCGAGGTCGTCCACCACGACCCCTCCGCGATGGCCGGGCTGCTGGCCGCCCTGGAGGAGCGGCCGGCGTGGGCGTTCGAGCGCGCCGCGGAGATGGCGCGCCGGTGCCGCCGGGCGCTGGCGGAGGCCGGGTTCGAGGTCCACTCCCCCGACGAGGGCACGCTGGTGTCGGTCGAGGCCCCCGGCGACCCCGAGGCGACCGTCGCGACGTGCCTGGAGCGGGGGGTGATCGTCCGGTCGCTGCCCAACGGCTGGATCCGCGTCTCGTGCGGCTGGTGGACGTCCGATGAGGAGCTCGCCCGACTGGTCGAGGCCCTGCGCTAGGGGCGAGACCTCCATTCCGCACGGTTTGGGTGGCAGCGCTTGACACGGCCGTGCGCAGGCTTCAGAGTGGCACGTTGGCGCGGTCAAGGGTGACGAGACCCGTGCCGGGAACTGTCGATCCGGAGATCGGCGGGTCGAGGAAGATGGGGGGATGTGGCAGGCCTAGCTGCGTTATTTGCTGAGCACTGTTCCGGGGGTGTCGCGTGACACCGGCGGCTGGTGCGGCGCGTCGTGCGTCGATGCCTGCCCGCGCGTCCGCGGCACCCGCCGAGAGCTGGCGCGCGGAGCGGGATCTCCAGCACCACCTGCGCGCACTCGAGAACCGGGCCGCCGGGATCCAGACGGACCTCGGCGACCTCCAGCGCTCGACGCCGTACCAGTTCCTCTTCGACGGCCGCGACCTGACCGGCCTGACCCGCTCGCGGATCGACGCGGCCATGGGCGCCGTCGAGGACCTCTGGCAGGGCTACGTCGTCCTGAGCGACATGCTGGCCGAGGCCGCCTCCGTCCTCGACGGGGCTCGAGCCTGGGCGAAGCCGGACGCGGTCCGGAACGTCGAGTGGATGCTGTTCGAGGACTCGCTCGAGCTGGGCGGCCGCCGCCTGACCCCCGACGAGCTCCTGGACGAGCTGACCCACGCGCTCTCGGCCTGCGCCCAGATCGTGGAGGACGCCGACGACGTCTGGCGGCGCACGGTGCCCGCGATCTCGCGCTGCGAGGACGAGATCCACGCCTTGCTCCAGCGCGCCGGCGACATGCTCGCAGGACAGCCGGTGGAGATGCTGGGCCAGCTCGGGGCCCAGACCGCCCACCTGCGCGAGCAGTCCGGCGTCGATCCGCTGGGCGTCGTCGAGGCGTTCGAGCGGGACGTCATGCCCCGCCTGGAGCAGGCGCGCTTGCGATTGACCGACGAGCTGCGGCAGCATCGGGCGGTGAACGGCGACCTGGCCAGGGCGCGCGCCCGGCTCACCGAGCTGCGCGACCTCCACGCCAGGGTGGTGGAGGAGGCAGGATCCGTGTGGTCCAAGATCGCGCATCCCCGCGGGCTGCTCGCCCCGCCCGACCCCGGGTACCTGACCGACCCGCCCATGGGCCTGGAGCCGTGGCTGGCCCGCCTCCAGGCGCTCGGCCGGCTGGGCTCGTACCGCCAGGTCCGGAGGGGCCTCGCCAGCTGGATGCAGGCCGCCGAGGAGGCCCTGGGCCGGGAGCGCGAGGTCCTGGAGGTGAACCGCGAGCCGCTGGGCCGCCGCCAGGAGCTGCGCGGCCTGCTGTCGAGCCTGGAGGCGAAGGCCCGGGCCGTCGGCCTGGCCCGCGATGCCGAGCTCATTGACCTGGGGGGGCGCGCACGAGCGATCCTATACGCGCCCCAGACGGACCTCGACGACGCGACGCTGCTGGTGAAGGGGTACGGTGACCGCCTGCGCGTACTGCAGAACACGAATCACAAGGAAGTGAGCTACCGATGACAGGACAGATCTCCGCGCGGCCGCCGCAGCTGAATCGGCTCGCGGAGCGCTGTCGAGCCACGCCCAACTGCTCCGGCACGATCCTCGACGGCTACTGCACCGTGTGCGGCCGGGTCGCCGGCGCGACCCCGACCGAGGGCCCGACCACGCCGGCCACGGCCGTCTCGCCCGACCGCCGCCCGGCCCACGACTCGCGGCCGACCGGCCCCGACTCCTCGCCGTCCGCGCCCGGGACCTCGGCGCCCTCGGCACCGTCGTCGCCCTCGGCGCCGACCGGCCCGGACTCGTCGCCGAACGGCACCCGCGGCTCGTTCATGGGTTCCCTGTCGAGCGCCACCGCCCTCGGCTCCAAGCCGAGCAGCGGCGAGACCCGGGGCGGGACCACGGCGGGCCGCACGGCGCGCGTCACGACGAGGAGCGACCTCAGCGTCGCCACCCCGGGCCGCCGCGCCCGCAGCCGCATCGGCGCCGCGCTGGTGGACGTGCCGCCGATGCCGGCGGTGGACCCCGCCAGCGCCGTGATGGCCGTCCCGGTCGTGCCCGAGGAGAAGCGGTTCTGCTCCGAGTGCGGCTCGGAGATCGGACGCACGCGCGGGGCCAAGGCGGGCCGGGTCAGCGGCTTCTGCAGCAAGTGCCGGCTGCCGTTCTCGTTCGTGCCCGCGCTCAAGCAGGGCGACCTGGTCGCCGACCAGTACCGGGTGGCCGGCTGCCTCGCGTACGGCGGCCTGGGCTGGATCTACCTCGCCGAGGACGAGCGGGTCGCCAACCGCTGGGTCGTGCTCAAGGGCCTGCTCAACACCCGCGACCCGGCGGCGATGGAGGCGGCGCTGGCCGAGCGGCGCTTCCTGGCCCGCGTCGAGCACCCGAACGTGGTCCGCATCTACAACTTCGTGCAGCACGCGGGCGCCGGGTACATCGTCATGGAGTACATCGGCGGCCAGACGTTGAAGGACGTGCTCAAGGAGCGCCGCCGGAACGACCTCGGGCCGCTCCCGCTGGAGCTGGCGATCGCGTACATCCTGGCGATCCTGCCGGCCTTCAGCCACCTGCACGGCCTCGCGCTGATCTACAACGACTTCAAGCCCGACAACGTGATGCTGCACGGCGACGACGTGAAGCTGATCGACCTGGGCGCGGTCACCCGCCTGGACGAGGCCGGCGGCGTCGTGTACGGCACCGACGGCTACCAGGCCCCCGAGGTCTCGTCCGCCGGGCCCTCGATCGCATCGGACCTGTACACGATCGGGCGCTGCCTCGCGGTGCTCGCGCTCGACATGCCCGGGTACCAGTCCACGTTCAAGTACCGGATCCCGGGGCCGGCGTCCGAGCCGCTGCTCCAGCGCCACGACTCCTTCCACCGGTTCCTGCTCAAGGCGACCGCGACCCGGCCGGACGACCGCTTCCAGACCGCCGACGAGATGGCGGAGCAGCTCCACGGCGTGCTCCGCGAGGTCGTCACGATCAACCAGGGGTCCACCCACCCGGTCGTCAGCAACCTGTTCGGCACCGACCTCCAGGCCCTGCACGCGGACGCCGAGAACCTGCGCCCGGACTGGCGGGACCTGCCGTCGGTCCGGCTCAACCCGGCCGACCCGGCCGCCACGCTGGTCCTCAACGCGATGGTCCTGGACCCCGAGCGCCAGGTCGGGGCGCTGCGGGAGGCGGTCGAGCAGGGCCACGCCCAGGTCACCGGCGAGGCCGGCCTCGGCCTGGCCCGCGCGCTGATCGAGGTCGGCGACCACGACGACGCGGAGGCGTGCCTGTCCCAGGTGGAGACCGCGAGCCACCGCGACTGGCGCGTGGCCTGGTACCGCGGCCTGTCCCTCCTGGCCCAGCACCGCCCGGGCGAGGCGCAGCAGATCTACGACCGGCTGTACGCCGAGCTCAGCGGCGAGCTGGCGCCCAAGCTGGCCCTCGGCTTCGCGGCCGAGCTGTCCGGCGACCTGGACACGGCCGGCCGGATGTACGACGTCGTCGCCTCGACCGACGCCAGCTTCACGTCCGCCTGCTTCGGCCTGGCCCGGGTGCGCCGCGCGCAGGGCGACCGGGCCGGCGCGGTGGAGGCGTACCACCTGATCCCGCGCACGTCCCGCCTGTACACGGTGGCCCAGCTCTCGCTGGCCCGGATGCTGATCGAGCGCGACGTCTCGGGACTGCCCGTCGTGGAGGACCTGGTCCGCAGCTCCATCGTCATCGAGCGGCTGTCGCTGGACACCGGCGACCGGGCCCAGCTGGCGACCGAGCTGCTCGAGGCGGCGCTGGACGCGCTGACCCGCGGCTTCGCAGCTCCGTCCGACGCGCTCCTGCTCGGCAGCCCGTTCCAGGAGGTGCCGGTGCGGCTGGCCCTGGAGCGCGCGTATCGAGACCTCGCCCGGCTGGCCACCGGGGACGAGAAGATCCGCCTGGTCGACCTGGCCAACGAGAAGCGCCCGATGACGGCGGCGTGACCTTGGCGAACGTGGCGCTCCACTGCCTCAACCCCGAGTGCGGCGAGCCGGTCCGGGAAGGGGACCGGTTCTGCGAGGTGTGCGGCCAGGAGCTGCTGCCCAGCGTGCAGGTGGTGGACGGCGAGATGGACGGACGGCGGCCGGAGGACGACGACGATCCGACGCGCGGCGTCCGCCGCGGCCGGGACCACGTCGAGATGTGGTTCCCCGGCATCGCGGGCGTCAGCGACCGCGGCCTGCACCGGCGCCGGAACGAGGACGCGATCGCGGTCGTCCGCCTCGACGACTACGACGCGGACGTGCTGGTCGTCTGCGACGGCGTCTCCACGTCGCACCAGGCCCACGTCGCCTCGCAGGTGGCGGCGGACACCACGCTGGCCTCGCTCGTCGCGTCCGTCGAGAGCGGGGAGCCGGACCTGGAGGTGGCGATGCGCGACGCGGTCGTGCGCGCCCAGGCGGCCGTCTCGAACATCCCCTACAAGGCCGGCACCAAGGACCCGCCCTCCTCCACGCTGGTCGCCGCGGTCATCAGGGCCGACTGCGCGACGATCGGGTGGGTGGGCGACAGCCGGGCCTACCTCGTCTGCCCCTCCGGCACGTGGCAGCTGAGCCGCGACGACACGTGGGTGGCCGACCAGATCGACCAGGGCCTCCTGTCCGCCGACGAGGCGGCCGGGGATCCCAACGGCCACGTGCTCACGCGCTGGCTGGGCGAGGACTGGCGGGACAGCCAGGGCGGCCCGTCGGTGCTCAGCTTCCAGATCGAGGAGGCCGGTCACCTCGTCCTGTGCTCCGACGGTCTGTGGAACTACCTGCCCACCGAGGCGGAGATGGGAGCGGCCGTCAACGAACTGGAGGACTCGACGCCGCTGGGCCTGGCGGCGGAGCTCACCGAGTTCGCCCGCCGGTCCGGCGGGCACGACAACATCACGGTCGCCGTCGCAGCCGTTGCCACCGCGCCGCGAAGAGGAGGAGGAGGAAGGGAGCGGTGCTGACGCTCGACCTGCAGGTGTACCAGAACCCATACCTGCCCAGGGGCGCGACCGAGGTCAACGCCATCGTCTCGGTGTCGGCCGGGGCCGGCCAGGGCCACATGACCGACGAGATGATGGAGGTGTTCCTCCTCGACTGCTCGGCGTCGATGACCGACCCGCCGAGCAAGCTGGCCGCCGTCCGCGAGGCGACGTCCAAGGCGATCGACCGGCTGCGGGACGGCACGTACTTCGCGGTCGTCGCCGGCCGCCGGTCGGCGCGCGTCGTGTACCCGCCGCCGCGCTGGGAGGGCGAGGGGCCCGAGCCGGGGACGGTGGCGGCGTCCGAGATCACGCGCCAGGAGGCCAAGGCCGCGGTGGCCCGGCTCTACGCCGAGGGCGGCACCGCGATCTCGCAGTGGCTGGGCAGCGCGCGCCACCTGTTCGCCGCCCGGCCCGACGCGATCCACCACGCGCTGCTGCTGACCGACGGCAAGAACGAGAGCGAGGACCCGACGCTGCTCCAGGAGGAGCTGCGGCAGAGCCAGGGCCGGTTCGAGTGCGACTGCCGGGGGGTCGGCACCCGCTGGGACCGCGCCGAGCTCCAGGGCATCTCGGACGCGCTGCTCGGCACGACGGACATCATCCCTTCGCCCGCCCAGATGGGCGCCGAGTTCGAGGCCATCATCGAGCGCCGCATGTCCAAGCAGGTTCGCTCGGTCATGCTGCAGGTGCTCACGCCGGTGGGCGGCCGCGTCCGCTTCCTCAAGCAGGTGGCGCCCGAGATGCAGGACCTGACCGAGATGGCGTCCTGGATGCAGCCCGGGATGGGCGACGGCGAGTGGCGCCCCGCGCTCCGGCCGGACCCGTCGCGGCCGCTGCTGGCCCACTTCCCGACCGGGGCGTGGAGCTACGGCGAGACCCGCGACTACCACGTGTGCCTCGAGGTGCGGCCCCAGGACGTGGGCGACTCGAACGAGGTGCGCGCGGCGCGCATCAGCCTGGTCGGGGAGGGAGCCGCCCCGACGCAGGCGCCGGTGCGCGCGATCTGGACCGACGACGCCGAGCGCGCGACGCGGATCCATCAGAGCGTCGCGCACTACGGCGGCCAGGCGGAGCTGGCCGGAGCGATCGAAGACGGGCTCCAGGCCCGCCGCGACGGCGACGTCGACCGAGCGACCGAGCGTCTGGGCCGGGCGGTACAGCTCGCCGCCGCGTCCGGCAACGAGGGCACGAGGCGGCTGCTCGAGGCCGTCGTCGACATCGAGGACGCCGACCGGGGCACCGTGCGGCTGAAGACGAGGGTGACGAAGGAAGACGAGATGACGCTGGACACCAGATCGAGGAGAACCGTGAGGCTCCCCCGGTCGCCGGCGGGGAGCTGACGGAACATGAGCTTCATCTGTCCGCGTGGCCATCACTCGGTCAGCGATGACTACTGCAGCGTCTGCGGGGTTCGCAACCCGGGGTCACCCGTGATGGCCGGCGTGCGAAACTCGCGAGAGCATGTGACCGGGGAGAGCATGTGTCTGGTCTGCGGTGTCCAGCGTGACGGGACCGACCGCTACTGCGTGAACTGCGGCTACGACTTCGAGATGGGCGAGCCGTTCGTCCCGGATCCCGAGCCCCAGTCGAACGGGTACGCGCAGGCGCCCGTTCACGCTCCCGCAGCGGCCCAGGCCCCGTCCGTCGCGACCCACGCCCCCGCCGTCTCGGCGGGGCCGGCGGCCCCGTCCCTGGTGCTGCTGGCGAGCGTCAACACGATGCGGTTCGACGACCCGGGGTCGCCGCCGCCGCCCGTCGACCTGTCCGAGCGCACGTTCATCCTGGACCGCCACTCGATCGTGATCGGCCGGGAGGGCGGCAGCCTCGACATCCCGATCCACGGCGACCCGTACATATCGCGCCGCCACGCCGAGATCGTGTGGATGGGGTCGGCGTGGGGGATCCGGGACCTGGGCTCCACGAACGGCACCCGGGTCAACGGCGTGCCGCTCGAGGGCAGCGAGGTCAAGCTGCTCGGGCCGGACGACGTGATCGAGCTGGGCTTCTTCTCCCAGCTCACTGTCCGAGGACTGACCGGGGAGGGCCAGTGACCATCGCCGCCAACCCGCCGCTCGGCCGAACGCTTCGCGACCGCGTCGAGGTGGCCCGACGCCGGTCGCGGACGACTCCCGGCCACCTGCAGATGCTGGTGACGATGACCGCGGTCACCGCCGGCGCGCTGTTCGTGATCGGCGCGGGCACGCTCGTCGTGGCCCAGCGCTCGGTCGCGGGCATGCACCGCGCGACGGTGCCGGCGATCCTGGGCGCCCAGCAGATCCACGCCACGCTGGCCGACGCCGACCGGGCCGAGGCGAACGCGTTCCTGTCGGGCGCCACCGAGGCCGCCCAGCCGCACCGCCTGTACACGCAGGACATCGCCGCCGCGATGCAGCAGCTGGAGCGGGCGGCCGAGCAGGCCGGCGGCGACCCGGCCGTCGGCGAGCAGATCCGCGCGATCTCGGTCCAGGTCACCGAGTACACGACGCTGGTGGACATCGCCCGCGCCAACAACCAGCAGGGCTTCCCGGTCGGCGCCGCGTACCTGCGGCAGGCGTCCGAGATGATGCACCAGCCGGTGGACGGCATCCTGGCCAAGGTGGACCAGCTCGGCGACCTCGACGCCAAGGACCTGAAGGCCGAGAACACCACGCTGATCGTCACCGTGGGCCTGCTGCTCCTGTATGCGGGGGCGGCCCTCGCGGTGTTCGCCCTGCTCGTCCACTCCCAGGGGTTCGTGCGCCAGCGGTTCCGACGCAGGCGGAGCGGCCCGCTCTGGCTGGCCGGCGGCCTGCTGCTGCTGACGGTCAGCTCGATGGGCCTGGCGGGCGCGGTCACCACGTACCAGCTGAACATGGCGGAGGGGCAGGACTACGGCAGGCTGCTGAACCTCTGGCACATCCGCTCGCTCGTGTACGACGCGAACGGCGACGAGAGCCTCGCGCTGATCGCGCGCGGCAACGGCGACGCCTTCGACCGGTCGTTCCAGTCCAACACGGGCCGGCTGATGGACCGGCCGCTGACCGACGTTCTGGTGGACCAGGCGGCGACCGGGAACGTGCAGTTCCAGGGGCTCCTCGCCGACGAGCTGAACGCCAGCTCGGGGTCCGAGCGCGAGGCGGCGATGGACATCCTCCGTGCCTACCGGCGCTTCATGGGGGTGGACGCGACGATGCGCGCGCGCTCGCAGCAGGGCGACCACGACAGCGCGTCGCTGCTCGCCCTGGGCGCGAAGGCGGGCCAGCTGGGGAGCGCGTTCTCGGAGCTCGACGCGGCGCTGGGCCGGACGATCGCGTCCGTCCAGGGCCAGTTCGACCTGAACATCGCCCTGGCCGAGTACACGCTGCTGGGCGCCATCGCGTTCCAGCTCCTGGCCCTGGCGATCGTCTGGTCCGTCTACCGCGGCCTGAAGCCGCGCATGGACGAATATCTATGAGCCGCCAGCGCCAACTCGCCATGATCGCGTTCGCGGCCCTGGTCGGCCTGGCCGGCAGCGGCTGCGGCCTCTTCGGCTCGCCCACGACCACCGGCCTCGGCGCCGTCCCGGCGCCCGCGGCGTCCGCGGTGGCGCCCGCGCCGGTCGCGAGCGGCAGCCCCACGCCCTGCACGGACCCGGCGGCCAGCTACCGGCCCCAGGGACCCGTGCCCCGGGCCGGCGACCTGCCCAACGGCTCGTACGTGCAGCAGATCTACAACCGCGGCCGCGTGATCGCCGGGATCGCCCAGGACACGCTGATGTTCGGCTACCTGAACCCGCTCGACAACGAGCTCGAGGGGTTCGACATCGACCTGGTCAAGCAGCTCAGCCAGGCGATCTTCGGCGACGACCTGCACGTGGAGTACCGCGTGATCACGCCGGGCCAGGCGGCGCAGGTGCTGCGTGACGGCACGGTGGACGTCGTCGTGCGCACGCTGCCCATGACGTGCGCCCGCTGGCAGCAGATCGCGTTCTCGAGCGAGTACTACGAGGCCTCGCAGCGCGTGCTGGTTCCCAAGGCCTCGACCGCCAAGAGCATCAACGACCTGGTGGGCAAGAAGGTCTGCTCGGCGGCGGGCACGGCGGCGATGGAGAACGTGGCCGCGGTGAGCGTGAACGTGAAGCAGGCGGACGGCACCACCAAGGCCGTGCGCCCGATCCCGGTCGGGCTGACCGACCAGACGGACTGCCTGGTCCAGCTCGAGCAGGGCAAGGTGGATGCCATCTCGATGGACGACGTGATCCTGAACGGGTTCGCGCAGCAGGATCCCAACGTCTCGGTGATCGGCCCGAAGTTCGCGACACTGCCCTACGGCATCGGGATCAGCCTGGCCCACATCGACTTCGTGCGGTACGTGAACGCGGTGCTGGACGAGCTCCGCGCCAACGGCACCTGGGTCAATCTCTACAATCACTGGCTGAGCGAGCTCGGTCCCGCTTCGCCGCCAGCTGCTCGATACAGGGACTAGTTCACAGGGCGGGATCTGGGGATACCGGAGGTGGGCGTGGGCCTCCTCCGGCTCGTACAGGGGGGGAACACAGATGAGACCACACAGGTGGTTAGGTGCATTGGTGGTCGCGTGCTGCCTGCTGGCAGGGTGCGGATCCAGCGCGAACATCGGCCCGACGGGCAAGCAGACGCGGCTGCTGACAGTCGCCGTCGGCGTCGATCCGGACACGCTCGATCCGATGCGGCAGACGACGACGACGGTCACGAACATCGTCCAGATGGTCGTCGAGTCGCTCGGCCGGGTCGATCAGACCGGCAAGGTGCAGCCGAACCTCGCCACGGCGTGGCAGGAGTCGGCCGACGCGATGAGCTGGACGTTCACGCTGCGCACGGGCGTGACGTTCTCGGACGGGGCCCCGTTCGACGCCGCGGCGGTGAAGGCGAACCTGGATCGGGAGATGGACCCGAACAACGTGTGCCCGAGCTGCTCCACGCTGGCCAAGGCGGTCAAGAGCGTGGACGTGATCGATCCCGGCCACGTCCGCCTGACGATGGCCATGCCGCTGGCGGCCGACGTCCTGCTCGGCCTGATCAGCCTGGCCAACTTCGGGATGATGTCGCCGAGGGCGATCCAGAAGGGCACGCCGCAGTACGCCCAGCAGGAGCAGCCGGTCGGCACGGGCCCGTACATGCTGAAGGATCGGTTGAAGGGCGACCACGTCACGGTGGCCCGCAACCCGACGTACTGGGGCCGGCGGCCGGTGTACGACGAGCAGCTGTTCAAGACGGTCCCCGACACCGCGACGCGCGAGGCGCTGGTGCGCTCGGGACAGGCGCAGATGGTGCTGCTGCCGCCGATCTCGGACCTGCCGTCGCTGCAGAAGGACCCCACCGTGAAGGTGCTGCTCGCCGCGAGCGACCGGACCATCTACTTCGCGATGGACACGGCTGACAAGACGCAGCCGCTGCTCCAGAACGTGCAGGTGCGGCAGGCGCTGAACTACGCGGTCAACCGGGACGCCATCATCAAGAGCACGCTGTTCGGCGCGGCCGAGAGCATGACGGCGCCGATGGCGCCCTCGATCTTCGGCTACTGCCAGGTCCCGAACCCGTACAAGTACGACCCCGACCAGGCCCGCTCGCTGCTCCAGAGGGCGAACGCGTCCGGCCTGACGATCAGCCTGGTGGCGCCGACGGGCCGGTACATGCAGGACTGGCAGGCGGCGCAGAACGTGGCCAACGACCTGCGCGCCGTCGGCGTCAACGTGGTGGGACCGCGCACGCTGGACTGGCCGAGCTACATCGGGACCGTGGTGGTGCCGCCGGTGAAGGCCAGCGTGGACGCGCACCTGCTGGGCTACGCCCCGCAGTACCTGGACGCCAGCACCGCGATGCAGATCCTCGACCCGAGCCTGATCCCGCCGCGGGGCCTGGCCACCGCGTACTACGACAATCCGACCGTGACCGGGCTCATCCAGAAGGCGCTGGTGGAGCCGAACCGCGACGCCCGGGCGCAGGAGTACTGCGACGCCGAGAAGCAGGCCTGGAACGACGCCCCCTGGATCTTCCTGTGGGTGCAGAAGTTCCCGATCGTGTACTCGGCCCAGGTGACCGGGATCGGCTCCGTGCCGAACGAGTCGTTCTACACGGTCTACGCCCAGCCGGCGTGACCGGGGCGAGCAGGTGACGCGCCCGGCGTGCTGACGTACGTCGGGCGCCGCCTGCTGGCGGCCATCCCCACCCTCTGGGGCGTCGCGACGGCCGTGTTCATCATGGCCCGCCTGCTGCCGGGCGACCCGGCGCGGGTGATCGCCGGAATCAACGCCTCTCAGGACCAGGTGGACCACCTGCGCCGGCAGCTCGGCCTCGACCAGCCGCTGCCGGTGCAGTACCTCGACTTCCTGGGCGGCCTGGTCCGCCTCGACCTGGGCACGTCCGCGCACTTCGGCGACCCGGTGCTCGCGGAGATCGGGAGCCGGCTGCCGTACACGGCGGAGCTGGCGCTGGCCGCGCTGGCGGTGGCGGTGGTCCTGGGCATGCTGGGCGGGGTCGTGGCGGCGCAGCGCCGCAACACGGTGGTCGACGTGGTCATCTCGACCGTGTCGGTGCTGGGCATCTCGATGCCGACGTACTGGCTGGGCCTGATGCTGATCGTTCTGTTCGCGATCCAGTTCCGTCTGCTGCCGGCGGCCGGCGCGGACAGCCCGGAGAGCGTGGTGCTGCCCGCGGTGACGCTGGGGCTGCTGTCGGTCGGACTGATCGCGCGGATGACGCGGTCCTCGCTGCTGGAGGTGCTGGGCCAGGACTACGTGCGGACGGCGCGAGCCAAGGGCGTGTCGCCGGCGCGGGTGGTGGTCGCGCACGGGCTGCGCAACGCGCTGGTGCCGATCCTCACCGCGATCGGGCTGCAGCTCGGATCGCTGATGGGCGGCGCGGTGGTGACGGAGAGCGTGTTCGGCTGGCCCGGCGTGGGCCGGCTCCTCCTCGACTCGATCTTCTCCCGCGACTATCCGATGGTGCAGGGGCTGGTGCTGCTGTTCGCCGTCACGTACATCGCCGTCAACCTGCTCGTGGACCTGCTGTACGTGGTCGTGGACCCGCGCGTCCGGTATGCCTGAACCGCTCTGGCGCCGCCTGCTGCGGCACCGCAGCGCGACGATCGGGCTGACGTTGCTGGCGGTCTTCGCGCTGGCGGCGATCGTGGGGCCGCTCGTGATCCGGTTCGACCCGGTGCGGCAGGACCTGGAGCGAATCCTGCTGCCGCCCTCGCTGGCACACCCGCTGGGCACGGACAACTACGGGCGCGACGAGCTGGTCGTCCTCGTGTATGGGGCCCGGCTGACGCTGGGCCTGGGGGTGCTGGCGGTCCTGATCGGGGTCGGGGTCGGGGCGCCCCTGGGGGCGGTGTCGGGCTACCTGGGCGGGTGGGTGGACATGCTGGTCCAGCGGCTCGCGGAGATCCTGCTGGCGTTTCCGAGCATCGTGCTGGCGCTGGCCCTGGTCGCGGGCCTGGGCCCGGGCCTGCGCAACGTGATCATCGCGGTGGGCGTGAGCTCGATCCCGGGGTTCATCCGGGTGGTGAGGGCGAGCGCGCTGCAGCTGCGGGAGCTGATGTACGTGGAGGCGGCGCGGGCGCTGGGGGTGTCGTCGGGGCGGATCCTGCTGCGGCACGTGCTGCCCAACGCGGCGGCCCCGCTCATCGTCCAGGCCACGATCCAGATGGGCGTGGCCATCCTGGTGGCGGCCGGCCTGGGCTTCTTCGGCCTGGGCGTCCAGCCCCCTACCCCGGAGTGGGGCGAGCTGCTGGGCGAGGCGCACACGTACATCTTCCGGGACGCCAACCTGGCCACGTTCCCGGGCCTGTGCATCCTGCTGGCGGTGCTGGCGTTCAACCTGACCGGCGACGGCCTCCGCGACGCCCTGGACCCGCGCCTGGGCTAGCCTCAACCTACTCGGTCACCGCCTCGATCTCGAGCCACCTCAGGCCCGTCGCCGACATCCGGTACCGGCCGGCACCGCGGACCACGACCAGGAGGACGCTCTCGCAGGAGCCGCAGCGCAGGACCGCGCCCGGGCCGTCCGGGTAGTCGTACAGCGGCTGGCCGCCGATCTGGGCGACCGCGCCGCAGCTCGCGCAGGAGCCGCTGGCCGCGGTCAGGTCGTACGCGAACAGCTCGCGCAGCAGTCCGGCGCAGGCGTTCCCGTCGAGCCTTGGGGTCGTCGTCTCGTCCATTCGCTCATCCTCCTGTCGGGCCGAACCGCTCGGTCTTGATCCGGCTCGGGTCGTGGCCGAGCGCGACGAGCGACCCGGCCACCAGCTCGACGAAGGGCGTCGGGCCGCACACGAACGTCAGGGGCCGCCGCTCCGGCGGCCACGCGACCTCCGCGAGCATCTCGGCGTCCACGCGGCGGCCGTACCCGGTCCAGCCGGGCGGCCGGGCGCGGGTCAGCGTCAGCGTCACCTCGGCGCCGTCGCCGGCCGCGGCCAGCCGGTCCAGCTCCGACCGGTAGATCACGTCGCCGAGATCCCGGGCGGAGTACAGCAGCCGCGCCGGCGCGGCTGCTGTACTCCGCCCGGGATCTCGGCGACGTGATCTACCGGTCGGAG
>Ga0070717_10000666_pt1 | contig 22066 bp, 17 predicted proteins | sample LARL113metaG_FD_71366 | JGI IMG/M metagenome (GOLD analysis project Ga0070717, IMG submission 71366) | Corn, switchgrass and miscanthus rhizosphere microbial communities from Kellogg Biological Station, Michigan, USA - LAR L11-3 metaG | ecosystem: Host-associated > Plants > Roots > Rhizosphere ...
ACGTCTCCGGTACCGGCTTCACCCTTGGTGCGGATCATCGCCGCGCCTTCGGCGATCCGCCGCAGAGCTTCACCTAGATTTCGTGCACCGCAGACGAATGGAACTTTGAACGCATGCTTATCAACGTGATGGGCTTCGTCGGCCGGAGTGAGCACTTCGGATTCATCTATGTAATCCACACCAAGCTCTTGCAGGATTTGGGCCTCAGCAAAATGCCCGATGCGGCACTTCGCCATCACAGGAATCGAAACTGCGGCCATGATCTCGCGAATTTTTTTGGGTGAGGCCATGCGGGCCACACCGCCCTCGGCGCGAATCTGCGCGGGCACGCGCTCGAGCGCCATCACGGAAACCGCCCCGGCATTTTCCGCGATCACGGCTTGTTCGGCATTCGTCACGTCCATGATCACGCCGCCCTTGAGCATTTCGGCGAGGCCGGTCTTCAAACGTAAGCTGGTGGAACTACCGTTGTTTTGCGACATATTGGACTCTTTTCGGGTCGTTAAGAATGAGCGCGAGGCCGCGCTGGAACCTACTTTCTATTTTACAGCCTTGGGGAAGCATAGGATCGATATTCGTCCGCCAGACGCACGCGACTGATGCGAAGGCGTCGTAAGGTCCCTACTCCGTCCGCGGTCGACGAAGAGATTCGGGATGGCATCGAGAAAGAGGTGTCAGGCGCCGGCGGGAACCGATGCGATCACGGTATTGCGCTTCGCCGCCCAATTCACCTGTTCGACCCGGCCGACTACGAACACCCAGGCGAAGACACCGGCCACGCAGATCGCGGCGGTAATTGCAAAGGGAGCGAAAAACTTTCCAGTGTGCTGCAATACGAACCCGGTGAGCGCCGGACCGGTAATGCCCGCGAAGTTAGCGAAGCCGTTCTGCCAGCCATACCATTTCCCTACCGCTCCCGGGCCAGCCAAGGTTTGCGGGAAAGTGTAGAGGCCGGGGCCCGTCATTCCGCAGCCGAAGCCCGCGGCCAGCAGCCACGGCACATATGAATTTGCGCCGGCCAGTGCGCACCCGATGAGCCCAATCGCTGCCATGGAAAATCCAGTCACCATCGCTGACTTTCGCACCAGCGTCGGAGTATAGCCGCGCAGGATTGCGAAGTCCTGCAGCCAACCAGTGCTGATTGCGGAGAGAGCGTCGACGCCATAACACAAGCCCGCGACCGCGGCCATGCGCTTGATTGACAAATGGCGTTCAAGCACCAGGTACGTCGGCAGCCAGGTGAGCAGAAAATAAAAAAGATAATTTGTAGCGAAGTGTCCGGCGCTAGTTCCCCAAAACGACCTCTGCCGGAGGATGTCCCCGAAGGCTGGGCCAGTTTCGGCCGCGTCAGCACGCGAACGGACGATGCGGGGCATCCATTTCACCCACGCTGGAAGCCACAATAAACTCAGCAATCCCACGGCGATGAAGACCCGGCGCCAACCAAAATCCGCCATTAGAAATCCAGCCCCAATCGTGCCAATAACGTTCCCCCATTTCAAACCTGACATCACGCAGCCGCTGGCGAAGCCGCGATGGTGCTCCGGCAAATGTTCGGCCAGGATTTTTGAACCACATGGTAAGGCTACAGCTTCGCCTATTCCAAGAATGAATCGCACGGCCAGAAGGAAGGCAAAACTCCGTACTATTCCTGTAGTCGCGGTGGCAATTGACCAAAGCAGAAACCCGGCGGCGAGAATACGATTGGCATCGAAACGATCCACCAGCCAGCCGATGACAAACTGCATGGCGGTATAGGTGAAGAAAAATGCTGAGAAAAGTACTCCGAGTTCCGAATCGGAGAGGCGAAAGTCGTGCTTGATCAGTGGACCAGCAACCGAAATGTTTCCCCGGTCGATGTAATTGATGATGAAACTGACGGTGAGCAGGAAAAGTGCCGGCGCAAATTTCGCCAATGGTCGCGATTCAGGTTTCTGAGTCATGTATCGCCGGTGGCATTCTGCGCCTAAGCCTTAGTGATTACAAGAGCGCCTTCACTCAATGTCGAAGCCAAAAGCCATTAACGGCAGAGCACGCCGAGGAACCACAAGACCACAGCAGAATTCATCTTAGAACCAGAGCTTATCGGGTCTTGAAAACGCGTCGCGGATCAATGATTACGAATACTCCTCGACTGCGAGCGAGCACAATTCCATTCTTATCACGAATCTCCGCAACCCTGATAAGTTTGCGCCCACGCTTGCTGATCTCCCGGGATTCCACCCGCAACGGGCGATATAAAGGCACGGGCTTAAGGTATTCGACGGTCATGCGGGAGGTCGCGGCAATCAGATCGCGAAGCTTGTTCAGCTTGCTCATAGCGTCATCGAGGATTGTGGCAATGATCCCGCCGTGGCAGTGCCTGGGTGGCCCGGTGTAGCGCTTGCTCAAACGAAAATGCGAGACGAAATGTTGGCGCTGGTGATCCAGAGAAAACTTCAAATGCATGCCATGCGGATTGTCTTTGCCGCAGGCGAAGCACAAGTTCTTCCTGCCGCGATGTGCTTTGCTGCCATGCCCCATTGCAGAAGTCTTTCTGGCCATAGAGCGGAATTCTATCCGACCAGGCTGAAACCTAAACGCTTCAAGTATTATCTAAGAATTTTGGAGTAACGGGTAAAGTCAAATCGCAGCAGGGCGGAGTCCTGCAAATATAATTACGGAGGAACTGGTGAGACGAGATCGAGAGGTGCGATCCCTGATGTCACTTGCGTTTGGTGTACTGCTGCTTGCAATGTTTTCAAACCTTGCCTGGTCTGAAGGAAGTCCCGGTGAAGCTATATTCAAAAGCAAATGCGTGCTCTGCCATGGCAGTGATGGAACCGGCGATACCCCGCTGGGCAAACAACTGCAGGCCGCCAATCTTCACTCTAAAGATGTTCAAAAAAAAACCAATGCCGAACTGCATAAGGTCATACACGATGGGCAGACGAATATGCCACCGTTCGCCGATCAGTTGAGCGATGAGCAAATTGATCAAGTGATCAAGTACGTGCGCACTCTCGGCAAGCAATCGGCGAAATAGTTTTAGCGAAGGTCCATGAAGAAGTATGCCGGCTATTGCCCCGCCAGTTCCGATTGAGAAGCCAAAGCCCCGGCATGGTGGTGGCGGAGTGCATCCTCCCGCGCACGGCGGAGGCGGAGACAACGGGCCTGGCGACGGCTCATTCGATTATGGCCGTCGTCTTCATCGCGCCCGACTGGGGCTGCTGCTGGCGCTCACGTCCATTTGCATCTTGTTCGTAACGATGACCGTGGTGTTTATGCTTATTCGTCACGGGGCAGTGGTGATCGATTCACGCAGCGGCAATTACATTCGGCAGTGGGTCCCGGTCGAGCTCCCCGTCCGGCTATTACTTTTGAACACTTCTGTTTTGCTGGCGAGCAGCATCACCATTGAGTTTGCGAGACGATCGCTGGCGCGCGAGATGGTCTTAGAGCCTGTGCGCTCCATTCCGGGCATTAGTCTCGATCGCGAGCGCGGAATTCCATGGCTTGGAATTACGATCGCGTTTGGGCTGCTGTTCTTGCTTGGGCAGTGGGAGGCGTGGCGCGCGTTGCAGGGTCGCGGCTTCCATATGTTCACCGGCATTCCGAGCCCGTTCTTCTACATTTTGACCGGAGCACACGCCGTCCACCTGAGCGGGGGACTCATAGTATTGCTCTACGCCGGCGGTATTTCGTGGTTACACCGCACGATTGAGCAACGGCGGATCGTGCTTGAAATCGCTGCCTGGTACTGGCATTTTATGGGCGCACTCTGGGTGTACGTATTTGCGCTCCTGGAGTTAGGGCGATAACGGCCGATCAAAAAATTCCTGCCTTATAATAGAAAGATTCGGCGGTGCTCGCGGAGCCGGCTAGTGGGCTGCGCGTTTAAATAGCGTTCCAAAGCAGTGCTGCCCACCCTGAATTGATGCCTGAACAATCCAATGACAGCATTGTGGTGCGTGGGGCACGCACTCACAACCTCAAGAACATCGACTTCGAGATTCCGCACAATGCTTTCACGGTGGTGACCGGGGTTTCGGGATCGGGAAAATCTTCGCTCGCCTTTGACACAATCTACGCAGAGGGACAGCGGCGGTACGTGGAATCGCTCTCCGCCTATGCGCGGCAGTTTTTGGAGCGTATCGAGAAACCCGACGCCGACCATATTGAGGGTATCGCTCCGGCGGTCGCGATCCGGCAGAAGAACACGACCCGCAGCCCGCGCTCCACGGTGGGAACCGCAACCGAGATTTACGATTATCTGCGATTGCTTTTTGCGCGGGTGGGAAGAACTTACTGCCTGCAGTGCAACGCGGAAGTGAAGAAGGACACGGTGGATGAAGTGGCCCAGACCCTGCTGGCCCTGCCAGAAGGCACGCGGCTGAATGTTCTGTTCCCGCTACTCACAGCCGGCAATCGTTCCCCAGCTGAACCTTCCAAGGGACGTAAGAAGAAAGCCACCGCAACCGCGCCTGGCGATGCAGTGAAGAGCAGACTCTTCGAACTGCGGCAACGCGGTTTTAACCGTTTGTTTCAGCGGGGAGAGGTCTTCGAGTTTTCAACTCCCGAGTCGTTGCTCAATATCAACTTCGCCGATCCGGTGTTCGTATTGGTCGATCGGCTGGTGGTTTCAGCGGACACACGCGCGCGCATCGTGGATGCCACGGAGATCAGCTTTCGCGAGAGCGGCGAAGCGATCTTCCAATCTGTTCCGCGCGACGATCAAGCCGCGCAGGAGCTGCGGTTTTCACAGCGCTTCGAGTGCAAACATTGCGCCATCCGGTATGCGGAGCCGGAACCGCGATTATTCTCATTCAACAACCCTTTCGGCGCCTGTCCGCGTTGCCAGGGCTTCGGCAACACGATCGACTTTGATTTGGATCTGGTGATTCCTGACAAATCGAAGACTCTCGAAGAAGGCGCGATTGAGCCGTGGACGAAGCCGAAGTATCGTCCCTACGCCACGGAGATGAAGCGGTCCGCGCGGGCCATGGGCGTGCCACTGGATGTTCCCTGGGCGGAGATGGGTATAGAACACCAGCGGCTGATTATCGATGGAGAGAAAAAGTTTCCCGGAGTGCGTGGCTTCTTCACGTATCTTGAGCGCAAGAAGTACAAGCTGCACATCCGAGTTTTCCTGAGCCGCTATCGCGGCTACACGGTTTGCTCAGACTGTAATGGGGCGAGACTGCGGGTCGAGGCCCGCCAGGTGAGAATCGCGGGCAAGAATGTCTGCGAAGTCTGCTCGATGACAATTGAAGAAGCAGCGCAATTTTTTGAACAATTGCAACTGACACGGGAGGAGGCCGACATTGCGGAACGGCTGCTGCACGAGATCCGCACACGGTTACAGTTTCTGAATGAGGTTGGACTCGAATATCTGATGCTCGACCGGCTGACTTCTACGCTGTCCGGCGGCGAGGCACAAAGGATTCAGCTTGCCACATCTCTCGGCTCGCGTCTGGTGGGGACGCTTTACGTCCTGGATGAACCCTCGATTGGATTGCATAGCCGCGACACGCAACGATTAATTCATATTCTTCATGGCTTGCGCGATCTGGGTAATACGGTGCTGGTGGTGGAACACGACCGCGAGGTGATGCGCGCCAGCGACTGCATTCTGGACCTGGGTCCGGGCGCGGGCGAACACGGTGGAAAGATCATCGCCACCGGAACCTACGATCAGATTACGCACGCACCGGCATCACTCACCGGGCGCTATCTCTCCAATGAACTTCGGATTCAAACTCCGGCCAACCGCCGCAAGCCCGGACGGCAGAAGATCACGATTCGAGGAGCACATGCGCACAACTTAAAAGGTATTGAGGTGAGCGTTCCGCTGGGAATGCTAGTGGCGATTACCGGCGTTTCTGGATCAGGGAAATCCACGTTGCTGCACGACGTTTTGTATCAGGCGCTCCGGGGACGGAAAAACCAGAGCAACGGCACGCCCATCAATTTTCCTTTTGTCGAAGAGATCACAGGGGATGAGTTCATCGACGATGTGGTCCTGGTTGATCAATCACCAATCGGACGCACCCCGCGCTCGAATCCGGTGACGTATATCAAGGCATTCGATGCCATCCGCGATTTGTTCGCGGGCACACCGGAGGCGCACAAGCGCGGATTTTCTGCCGGGCACTTTTCGTTCAACGTTTCCGGAGGGCGATGCGAAACCTGCCAGGGCGATGGGACAGTAGTAGTCGAAATGCAGTTCCTCGCGGATGTGGAGCTGCTTTGCGAAGAGTGCAAAGGTAAGCGATTTAAGCCCGAGGTGCTCGAGGTCCGCTACAGGGGAAAAAACATTCACGATGTGCTTGACATGACGGTACGTGAAGCCATGCACCATTTCGCCAATGCTCCTAAGGTGGCGGACAAGCTGCGAATGCTGGATGAAGTTGGACTGGGGTACTTGCGACTGGGACAGTCGGCGACAACCCTTTCGGGCGGGGAGGCACAGAGGGTCAAACTGGCGGCGCACTTGCAACCGGCGACAGCCGCAAAACGCAGACCGGAATTACGACGGCGCACGCTATATATTTTCGACGAGCCTACGACTGGATTGCACTTTGACGATATCAGTAAACTACTTTCGGCGTTTCGGCGTCTGATCGAAGCAGGGGGTTCGATTCTGCTGATCGAGCACAATCTCGAAGTGATCAAGACGGCCGACTGGGTGATCGATTTAGGCCCGGAAGGCGGCGAGCGCGGCGGGCGGGTGGTCGGAGAAGGGACGCCAGAAGGCATTGCCAGTCTCAGACATTCTTATACCGGGCAGTTTCTCGCGCAGATGCTGAACGGGAGCGGGACTTCGCGTTCGAATGGTCACAAGTAGAGCAGTCGCACTAAAGCGCGCATTCGGGTTCGTCACCATGCTTGGGCTCGCATTTTTGTTTGCGCTCATGCCCGCCGCGATTGCGCAAAACTCGGGCAAAACCGTTCGTCATCACAAGGTACAAGAACAGGACGCCGCCGCCGACGCACTCGCTGAGGCAGAACGGGATATTGAAAAGCGCGATTACGCTAATGCCGAACTGCTCCTCAAGAAGTATCTTCAGACACAGTCCGAAAATTACGCCGCATGGTACGACCTTGGTTTCGTGTATCACCAGCTGGGCAAGCGTGAGGATGCGGTCGCTGCTTACCGGAAGTCAGTGAGCGCGAAGCCGGATGTGTTCGAGTCTAATTTAAACCTTGGTCTGGCTCTTGCTGACTCAGGAGATCCCCAGGCCGAACAATTCTTGCGAGCAGCAACCAATCTGACTCCTAGTTCGAATGCCGCGCAAGGACACATGCGGGCATGGATGGCATTGGGAGGACTACTTGAAACTACCAAGCCGAAGGAGGCAATCGCAGCATTTCAACACGCGGCGAGCCTGGACCCGAAAGATCCTGAGCCTCACCTGGAGTCGGGGACGTTGTTTGAGAAGCAACAAAAGTTGGAAGATGCCGAACAGGAGTACCAGCAGGCGCTCAGCATTGCGCCCGATTCGACTGACGCGCTGATTGCGCTCAGCAATCTGTACATGCGCGAGAAGCGATTCACTGATGCCGAGCCGCCGCTGAAGAAACTGGTCCAGCTTCACCCCAATGATGCAACCGCACATTTTCAGCTGGGGCGGATGTTGGCGATTGCCGGCAAAAATGCAGATGCCGCCAGCGAAATGGAGGCTGGACTAAAACTTGACCCCACTGATAAGAAAGCTCAGCGTGATCTGGCGGACATGGATGCCGATGCCGGAAAGTATGACCAGGCGGCGCAGCTCTACGCGACTCTTCTAAGCTCGAGCCCTAATGAAACCAGTCTGCATTTAGGGCTTGGCCGCGTGCTCTTAAAGCAGAAGAAATTCGCTGAGGCCGAGCAGGAGTTGCTGAAGGCTGCGCAATTAAAACCGGATTCAGGAGAAACCTACGGCGAATTAGCAGTAGCAGCCAACGAGAACAAGGATTATCAGCTGGCCATTAAGGCTGCTGACCTGCGTGCGAAATATCTTCCTGAAAACCCGATGAGCTATTTTTTGCGGGCCACGGCATATGACCACCTGCGCGACGCGAAACAAGCAGCGAAGTATTATCATCAATTTCTTGATGTGGCCGAGGGTAAGTATCCCGACCAGGAGTGGCAGGCTACGCACCGGCTGATCGCGATCGAACCCAAGAAGTGAATGGATATCGGATGAAAGGCAGAGTTCTTGCGGTTCTTATTTTGGTGGCTGCATCGTGCGCAGTGTGCCCGGGACGGCAACAGGACTCGCTCGAACAACTGATGGCGAAGGCGGATGCTGCCTCGGGTGGACAACAGACAGACCTGTGCTTGGAAGTTGCCGAACGCGAATTGAAGTTGACCATCGAGGCTTACAAAGCCAATAAGCCGGAGGAAGGCCAAGCGTCTTTACAGCAGATTGTTAAGTATTCGGACAAAGCGCATTCCGCGGCGATCCAATCCGGAAAACGGCTCAAGCATACCGAAATCAAAATGCGGCAGATTGCTGGTCATTTACGCGATTTGAAGTTCAATGTCGATGTGGACGACCAGCCGATAGTGCAGTCAGCGGTGGACAAACTGGAAGACTTTCGCACGCAAATATTGAAGAGCATGTTCGGATCGAAGAGCAATGATTAAACGCCGAGCGTCGTTCTTATTGGTGTTGCTTATTACGACCTTTGCGGCTGGGCAGGCGCATCACCGCGATCCCCTCACCGATGCCGAGATCGATAAACTCCGCGATGCGGCGCAGATTCCGGAAACTCGTCTGAAGCTTTATATCGAGTTCGCCCGGGCACGTCTCGACAAAGTGCAACAAGTCCACTCTGATCCGAAAGCCACCGATCGAGAACAGCAGACTCGTGATGCGCTTCAGGAATTTCTCGACGTTTATGACGAATTGAATACTAACGTGGACACCTTCGCCGACCGAGGTTCGGACCTGCGCAAGGCGTTGAAGCCGGTTATAGAGGCCGACACCGATTTCGGAGCGAAACTCCGTGCCTTCAGATCCTCGCTGGCCAGTAATGCGCAGGAAGCACGCGACGACGAGTTCCTGATCGGCAGCGCGATTGAAGGAGTGGACTCCGCGGCCAAGGACCACCGCGATCTGCTGGCCGAGCAGGAAGAAACCTTCAAACACAAGAAGAAGCAAGAACATAAAGGGGATTCATCGCGCTCGCAGTAGTGCCTCGTGCTACCCTGATGCAAAGTGCGCGACGGCCTCACAGAACTTTTCCAGCAAACGTATCGCGACCTTCGGCCGGGTTCTGTGATTCCCGATCTGAAGGTTGAATTTTTCAGCTTCGCCAATATCAATAGCACGATCCGTCTTCGTGAAGGCAAGCTACTGGTAAGAGTTTCAGACTTGCTGGAGGGTGCGCCGGAGTATGTCTTGCGCTCGATTGCGCATATTCTGCTGGCCAAGATGTTTCGTAAACCGGTCGATCGAGAGCACGCTACACGATATCGCCGCTACATTTCATCGCAGCATATGTCGCGGAAGGCCCTCTTGGTGCGGCAAATTCGAGGACGCAAGCGGATCGGCATGGCCCAGGGCCGGGTCTATGATTTGGACGCCATTTTTGAAAAGCTGAACAGCCAATTTTTCCACGGACTGCTGGCGCGGCCACAGATGACCTGGAGTTCGGAGCGGGCGCGCAACCGACTCGGCCACTATGATCCGGCACACAATGCAATTGTGATAAGCCAGGTATTCGATCACCCGCGTGTACCCCCGTGCGCCATCGAGTACATCGTCTATCACGAGATGCTGCATCTGAAGCACCCGGTCAGGCTGCGGGGCAGCCGGCGTTGCGTCCATTCTGCGGAATTCCAGGCGGAAGAGCGCGAATTCCCGCAACTTGATCTTGCTCAGAAGTTCCTGAGAATTCTGTAGTTTGACGGGGCTGCTCTCCGGCGGATATTCTTAATACAGGTCGCTAGTTGCAACTCAGTTGCAACTTCGTTTCATCGGAGAATCCTTCTTGCTGCAAGCATTCATCATTACCCTTCGCGAAGGTGTTGAAGCTGCGCTCATTATCGGCATTACGCTGGCTTATCTAAGGAAAATCCAGCGGCAGGATCTCCGCAAAGCGGTTTATATCGCCCTGGTTTCAGCGTTCGTCGCCAGCATTGGGGCAGCGATTCTGCTCTCCCGCTTCCAATTCAGTGAAGACTTGTTTGAAGGCTGGGTCATGCTGGCGGCCGCATTCTTCGTCGTGACCATGATTATTTTCATGATGAGAACGGGACGCAAGCTTAAAGGCGAGATCGAGAGCAAGATAGGATCGCTGGCTGGCCGCGGGTCGCAATTGGGAATTTTTCTTTTCGTTTTCCTCATGGTGCTGCGCGAAGGGGCAGAGACGGTCTTAATGCTCTCGGGGGTTTCGCTAGAATCGAGCGCGCTGCAGAGCTTTCTGGGCACGCTGCTTGGGGTGTTTGTCGCGGTCCTGTTCGGCGTGATGTTTGTAAAAGGCAGCGTGCGAATCAACCTGCAGAAGTTCTTCCGAGTGACCACGGTGATTCTGTTCTTTGTCGCTGCGCAATTGTTGGTCTCGGGACTGCACGAGTTATCGGAATACGGCGTGCTGCCCTCCTCGAAGAGGGAGATGGCGCTGATTGGCCCAATTGTTAGTAACGAATGGTTCTTTTTTGTGACGATACTTGCGTTGGCAGCGCTGATGGTTCTATTTGAAGCGCGGCGCCGGCAACCCGCGCCGTCCTTGCCGGAATCGGCGGCTGAAAGGCGCAAGGCTTCGTGGAGCGCCCGCCGCGAGCAACTGTGGATGACCGCGGTTTTCGCCAGCTCATTTGTTTTCATCGTTCTCGTGACTGCCGAATTCATTTATGCGAAGAGCGTAAGCGCGCTCTCGCCCGCGACCCACGTCAGCTTCACGAATGGATCAGTCAGCATTCCGCTGGCGGAGGTTTCCGACGGCGACTTGCATCGCTTTGAAGCGCGCGAGGGCGGAACAGAAGTCCGCTTTCTGCTCTATGAAAAGCCAGATGGAAAAGTGGTCGCGGTTTTCGATGCCTGCGAGATCTGCGGACCTGTCGGCTTTTTCAGGGGACCGAACGGATTGGTGTGCAAGAATTGTGCCTCGCCGATTAATTCGCAATCGGTTGGAACTCCCGGCGGCTGCAATCCGCTCCCCTTACAGTCAAAGACGAACCGAGACGCTATCGTCATTCAGGAAGCCGACCTAGCGGCGCGGATCAAAGTGTTCCAACGGTAGTTTGACTTAGCAATCTCTTGGCATGCTGCTAAGAAAGCAGAAGCTTTTAACCGCCGAGATCGCGAACATACGCCGAGATCGCAGAGAGAGGAGCTGCGTAAAATGCGCGAATTATGTTTGTCCGATTAGTTTACGAATCCTTCCGGCGACAGACGCGTCGCAAACTGCTTATGGCAATTGCAGTGACGCTGGGCGCGGCGGTGTCCACCGCGATGATAGCGATTGCCATCGACATTGGCGACAAGATCAGTCACGAACTGCGCAGCTACGGCGCGAATCTGCTGGTCACGCCGGCGGACGACAACCTGGATGTGCAGATCGGCAGTGTCAACCTGAAGCCCTCGGGTGGCGCATATTTGAACGAAGCAGAGCTACCGAAGATCAAGGGAATTTTCTGGCGCAACAACATTACCGGATTCACACCTGAGCTTCCCGTTGCTGTGAAAGTGGGCGGGACCGATGCGACCCTGGTAGGAACTTATTTTGAAAAGACGCTGAAGTATGGGAATCAGGAGTTCACGACCGGAGCACGTAAAACTTTTCCGTGGTGGAAGGTCGATGGCGCATGGCCTGCGGACGATTCCGACCAAGTGCTGGTTGGAGAAAAGCTGGCGATGGAACAAGGGATCGTACCTGGCAAACAAATCCCGGTGAGCGGCAGAACATATCGAGTTTCCGGAATTCTCTCGACCGGCGGTGCCGAAGACGAGCAGATCGTTGCACCTCTGGGCGTGGCACAGTCGCTTGCCGGAGAGCCGGGTGCTGTGAGCAAGCTTTTTGTAAGTGCCGTGACCAAACCGGAAGATGCCTTCGCGCGGAAGAATCCCGATTCTCTCACTCCGGCCGACCGGGACCGCTGGTACTGCTCGCCTTATCCACAATCGATCGCGTATCAGCTGCAGGAAGTAATACCGCATTCTCACGCCGAGCAGATCCGGCAGGTGGCGCAGAACGAAGGCAACGTGCTGTCGCGAATTGAAGGACTGATGCTGCTGATTACACTGGCGGCCTTGTTCACTTCGGGGCTCGCGGTTTCAGCGGCAATGGCAACGGCCATGTTCGAGCGCCGCCAGGAAATTGGCTTAATGAAAGCTTTAGGCGCGGGCCAGTTCGCGCTTTCGGCGATATTCATCACCGAGTCTGTGCTGCTCGCCTGCGCGGGAGGAATTGTGGGCTTTGCCGGCGGGGCCCTACTTGCACGGAAACTGGGCCATGCGATTTTCGGATCAGCAATTGCGGTGGAACCGGTGCTGCTGCCGCTGATTTTAGCCATTGCAGTCCTGGTCACGTTCGCAGGGAGCGCGGCCGCGATTCGACGCGCGGTGAAATATGATCCGGTCCACGCGTTGAGGGGAGAAGCATGAAAACGCCCCGCCGGAGCACGGGTATTCCGATGTTTCTACGGATGCTGGCGCGCGCCGCCATTTTGCGCAAACGGACTGCGCTTTCGGCTCTGATTGCCATCATCGTTGCCGCAGCTGCATCAACCGCTATGCTGAATCTCTTTGTCGATGTACAAAGCAAGCTTCGAAAAGAATTTCGCGGATTCGGCGCAAATGTTGTGGTTGAGGCTAAAAAGGGGGGGAGCTTTACGCCGGACAATTTGCAACAGATCGAGTACGCAGTCGCGGGACACGGGCTGGCGGTGCCGTTCGCCTATGCTGTGGCGCATACGACAAAAGGCGAGGCGGTAGTTGTCGCGGGCACTGACCTTGAACTGGCGCGAAAGCTGAATCCCTGGTGGGCGGTTTCCTCATGGCCGCAGGGACCGGGGCAAGCGCTGGTCGGTGTACGGGCCGCGGAAATCATTGCACCCAGTGGCGGGCCATTCGCGCTCACGTATCAGGGACGCACTCTTCACTTGTTGTCTTCGGGAACTGTGCGCACCGGAGCCGGCGAAGACAGCCGAGTGTATTTGTCACGGCGGGATTTTCAGTCCTGGACGGGGCTGGAGCCGTCGGTGGTAGAGATTGCGGCATACGGATCCGCTGCAGAGGTCAGCTCCCTTCTCACCACTCTTCAAGCAAATCTCCGGGGTGCTGACGTGCGTCCTGTGCGGCAGGTGACGGAGGCAGAAGGCAACATCGTGGGCAAAACCCGGTCAACGCTACTGTGGTCTGCTGTGTTTATAGTTTGCACCGCGGCCTTGTGCGTGCTGGCTACACTCACGGGGTGGATATTTGACCGGCGGCGCGACTTCGCGATTATGAAAGCCATCGGCGCATCGGACTGGCTGATTGCGACATTTGTTTCCGGGGAAGCTGCGATCCTGGCTTGTACCGGAGCTGTACTCGGCTTTGTGATCGGAACCGGCATTGCCGCATGGATCGGCCGGGTAAACTTTCATGCCCCGGTTTCTCCTCGGCTTGATGTTCTTCCACCGGTACTGATCGGGTGCCTGGTGGTTACGATGATTGCTACGTTCCTTCCCTTGCGATTGCTGCGCCGTATCCAGCCCGCTATGATCTTGAGGGGAGAGTAGATGATCCGGCTGAATGGAGTCAGCAGATTTTATCCGGCAAGAGCCGGAGCTCCGGGCGGCACCATTCGAGCGCTGGATGATTTCACGCTGCGGGTCGAATCCGGCGAATGGATTGCGGTGATGGGTCCATCCGGCTCGGGAAAATCCACGCTGGTGAATCTGATTGGCTGCCTTGACACTCCGAGCACAGGCGAAATCTGGTTGGACGCAGAAAATGTTGCTCGCCTGGGCACGAAGGAGCTGACGCGAGTCCGCGCGGAGAAAATCGGCTTCATCTTTCAGCAGTTCCATCTGATTCCTTATCTGACAGCGGTTGAGAACGTCATGCTGGCGCAATACTTCCACAGTATGACGGATGAGCAGGAAGCGTTAGAGGCGCTGGCGCGAGTGGGGTTGCGCGATCGGGCAGGCCATTTGCCGGCGCAGCTCTCTAGCGGCGAGCAGCAGCGAGCGTGCATTGCGCGAGCTCTGATTAATGACCCCAAGATCATTCTGGCCGACGAGCCAACTGGAAACCTTGACGCGAAAAATGAGGAAATCGTGCTGGAATTGTTGCGGGATTTTCATCGCCAAGGCCGGACGATAGTGATGGTCACGCACGATCCGGTGGTGGCGCGATTGGCGGACAGGCGGATTGAGCTGCATCATGGAAAGATCGCGGCGCAGGAAGTTTTCTCGATGGCGGATGAGGAACAACTCGAGGAAGTGCTCGAAGAACTTTGGGTGCTCGATGAACATAACGAGATCGCGGAAATTGAACACATGGAAGTACACGGGGCACTGCCGGTCAGCATTGCAGTCGAGAAGATACGCACCATGGGGCTGGTCGAGACCAGGCCGCATCCGCCGATAAATCATGATCACAAAAGCTTCGTAAATCCCTGTCATGATGCGCTTAAGCCTGCGGGTGTGTCGATTGGTGACGGCAGCATGATTGTCGAACTCACCGCAAAAGGACGTCAGCGAGCAGCGGATATAATCCGCCGACACCGGCTTGCGGAGCGCTTGTTTACCGACAGCCTGGCCATGGATAGCGAAACCGAGATCGAGCAGCAGGCGTGCAAGTTCGAGCACATTCTTTCACCGGAAGCCACGGACAAGATTTGCACATTTCTGGGACATCCAAAGACTTGCCCGCACGGGGCGCCGATTCCTCCAGGGAAGTGCTGCGGCGAGGCTGCTGAATCAGGCCAGTCTCGTGCAGCACTGATTCGTGCTCGCGCCGGTGACCCATCGAATACACGAGGCCATGAATGAGCATGGGCATGGCTAATCTTTCCCTCGTCCTCTGGCTCCGAATACCGAGATGACAAAAATCGGCGTCTTCGATTCCGGATTCGGCGGGCTCACCGTACTTAAAGCTTTACTTGAAGCTGTGCCCAGCGCCGATTATCTCTACTTCGGAGACACGGCCCGCCTTCCTTACGGTTCAAAATCGGTCGAGACCGTAGCCAGATACGCGTGCCAGGCGGCACGGTTTCTGGAGCAGCAAGGAGCCGAACTGCTGGTGATTGCCTGCAATACCGCTACCGCCTTGGCACTGGAGAAGATTCGTCAGGCAGCTTCGGTCAAGGTTGTAGGAGTGATTGAACCGGGGGCACAGCAGGCTGCGGCTGCGTCTTCAACCAGGAAAGTTGTGGTCATCGGCACCGAGGCCACGATCTGCAGTCATGCTTACCGGAATGCGCTGGCCAAATATCAGGCCGAATCCCGCGAGAAGGCATGTCCCCTCCTGGTTCCTCTTGTTGAAGAAGGATGGACTGATAATCCGGTCACCGAACAAGTCGCGCGAATTTATCTTGCCGAGGCCTTCGCAAATGGCTTCAGTTCAGCCGACGTGCTCTTGCTGGGATGCACTCACTATCCGCTGTTGAAGCCGGTCCTGGACAAAGTGGTTCCTGAGGGGGTAACGCTGGTTGATTCGGCGGAATCGACGGCGCACGCTGTAGCTGAACTTCTGAGCAAGGAAATGAAGCAAGCTGAACGCGTACAACGCCATGCTTCGCCATCGCTTGATTCGGCCAAGATCAAATTCTTTGTAACGGACTCTGCGCAGAAGTTCCAGCGCCTGGGAAGACTTTTCCTGGGCCGGCCAATGACGGATGTTGTTCACGTGGAACTTAAAGAATAAGGACAGACATAAAAAGATTAGGGCCTGACCGAAGTCAGGCCCCGCACCGTGTGCGCGCAGAAAACTCAGTAGAGATGGAACGCGACTTCGATGGTTGCGTAAGTCGCCACGGGTTTATTGTCTTTGGTTCCCGGCTCGAACTTCCAGGTCTTCACCGTCTCGATGGCTTTTTCATCCAGCCCAAGTCCGACGCTGCGGGCTACTTTGATGTCCCGCGGAACGCCGTCGGCACCGACGATCAGACTGAGAACCACGGTTCCCTGATACTTGGCTTTGCGGGCCTCTTCGGAATACTCGGGATCGGGAGCATAAATTGCTTTGGGAGCGCTGACGCCGCCACCTATACGAAACACACCGCCGCCGACTCCGCCACCCCGGCCTTCTCCAACGCCAGGGCCAGAACCAACACCAATACCGCCGCCGCTTCCAGAACCGATACCGCCGCCTGAACCCGTGCCATTCGACGGAGGACCGGAAGGCATGGGCGCAGTGGGATTACCGAGGTTCAGGGTGTTGCTCGCCTGCAGCTTAACCTGCGGGGGGACAACGACCGTCGGCTCTACCGTAAGCTTGGGATGATCGTTTCTCACGATAATCGCTGGAGGAGTGATCTGTTCCATAGCCTGCTTGGGGACGCGGCCTTTGGGCGCCTGAAACTTGTCACGGTCTCCGCCGCCACCGCCGCCGGCCACCTCAGCCTTGGATGGCTTCATCACCGGCACATCCATGACGGGTGCGAGCAGAACCACGTTCTGCTTGGGCGCTTCTACAACTTTCTTGCCAACATAGTAGGTTCCAATCAATATCAAACTTAGAACAATGATGTGGGCGACGGTCGAAAAGGCGGCGCCACTTTTCTTGTGATCATAGAAGCCCCAAATGTCCTTCACCGGTACGGGCTTCGAAGTCAGAACAAGGGGTGGCTGCTTCTTAGGAAAGAACGTGTCCTTGAAGTTCTGGACGAGCGATTTCCACAGGGACTGCTCGGAGCCTTTCGGCATGAGCAGATTCAGTTCGGGTTCCGGCGTGGAGCTTTGCGGTGGTTTAAATTCCAAGGTTGCCATTATGTTACCCGAGTCGTAAGTTAAGAGGCCAGTCTCTGGTACTTTTTTTTACCAGTCTTTGCCCGAATTGCTAGTCTCTTAGGTGGCGAGTGTGCCGATCAAGTTGCCACCTGCAGTAATCTCACCCCTAACGTACTGGAAACCGTCAATTTAAGTGCTGGCCCGAATGACGTTTCCCACTACTCCAGATTAGATGCTGCCGCTCAGGAAACGTAACTTGCGGAAATTGTACACTCGCAAGCGAGGTTCCCGGAGTCTGGCCAAGCACCAAAGTTTTACCCGATGGTGCCGGGAAAGTTGTCACTGGTTTATCGGAATCTCTGTAAGAACAGGCATGATGTGACTGTATCCAGCAGCTCAGGTTGGCTCAATAGACGTTCCCTGGATTGCTCCCTATAATTAACTACATCAAGTGTTTGGAGCTCCCACCGAGTGGACCTGAAATCTACTATTAATCTGCCCAAGACCGGCTTCCCAATGAAAGCGAATTTGCCCCAGAATGAGCCCAAGATTCTGGCGCGATGGGAGGCGACGGGGCTCTACGAGCAGGTTCGTGAGGCCCGAAAGGGCGCGACTACCTACGTTTTGCACGATGGGCCCCCTTATGCCAATGGGCCAATTCACCTGGGCCATGCGCTCAACAAGTGCTTGAAGGACTTCGTGGTGAAGTCCAAGAATATGGCGGGTTTCGACGCACCTTACATTCCCGGATGGGACTGCCATGGCCTGCCCATTGAAATCAAAGTGGACCAGCAACTGGGCGGAAAAAAATTGCACATGAAGCCAATCGATGTCCGGCTGGAGTGCCGCAAGTACGCGCAAAAATATCTTGATCTCCAGCGCGAACAGTTCAAACGTATAGGAGTGCTGGGACGCTTCGACAAACCGTACTCCACCATGGCTCCTGAGTACGAATCGGTAGTGCTCAAAACTTTCTACGATTTTTTCGAGAAAGGGTTCGTGTACAAGGGGCTGCGTCCGGTGTATTGGTGCATGCACGATCGCACAGCCCTGGCTGAGGCGGAAGTTGAATATGAAAGTCATACCAGTCCAACGGTATGGGTCAAGTACCGGCTGCAATCTGATCCGCGGACGATAGATCCCGCGCTCGCCGATACGAGAATCGGCAAAGACAAGCCGGTTTTCACAATCATCTGGACCACGACCCCATGGACATTGCCTGCCTCGATGGCGGTTGCGTTTCATCCCATAGAACAATACGTCGCGCTCGAAGCGGCCGACGGTATCTACATCGTCGCGGAGAAGCTCGCCAAAGCGGTTGCTGAGAAAGCCGGCTTTCCCGACGCGAAAACCATTGCACGGTTTTCCGGCCGCGTGATGGAAAACACATGGTTCTATCATCCTTTTCTTCCGTGGGAGCGGCGAAAAGTTCTAGGTGTGATTGCGGATTACGTCACTATGGACACCGGAACCGGTGTCGTGCACACCGCGCCGTCGCATGGTGCGGAAGACTTTGCGACAGGCCAACGCTACAAGCTTGACGTCGCTTGCGACGTGGATGCCGCTGGACGAATCCATAACGGCTTGCCCGAGTACGACGGCTTGCAGGTTTTCAAAGCCAACCAGCCGATCATCGAGCTGTTGAGATCCTGCGGCGCTCTGCTGCATGAGGAAAAAGTTGAGCACTCTTATCCACACTGCTGGCGCTGCCATAATCCGGTGATCTTCCGCGCGACTGAGCAATGGTTCATCTCGATGGAAACGCCCATGCTGGGCGGCGGTACATTCCGCACGCGTGCTCTCGCCGAGATCAAGAAAGTTAAGTGGGACCCGACCTGGGGCGAAGAGCGCATTTCGAACATGGTAGAAACTCGGCCGGATTGGACCATTTCGCGACAGCGTGTCTGGGGTGTGCCGATCGCGATTTTCGTTTGTACCGGTTGCAACAAGGCGCTCAACGATCGTCAAGTAAACCGCAGAGTCGTGGATCTGTTCGCAAGATCAGGCGCCGACGCCTGGTACACAACCGAGGCCGACCGCCTTGCCGACGGCGCAAAGTGCCCGAGCTGCGGTGGAACCAGCTTCCAGAAAGAAGCTGACATCCTCGACGTTTGGTTCGAATCTGGCTGCAGCTATTTGGTTGAATCTGCAAACGAGCCTAACCAGCCCTGGCCATCTGATCTCTATCTCGAAGGTGGGGATCAGTACCGGGGATGGTTCATGTCTTCCCTTCTCTGCTCGCTGGGCGCGCAGGGGAGCGCTCCATACAGAATGGTTGCAACGCCGGGTTGGACCCTCGATGAACAGGGCCGGGCAATGTCGAAGTCGCGCGGCAACGACGTCGATCCCGTCGATATAGCCAACCGCCTGGGTGCGGAAGTGGTGCGGCTTTGGGTAGCATCAGTCGATTTTCGCGAGGACGTGGTCGGCTCTGAAAAGCTGATGCAACGCATCGCGGAAGCTTATCGCGACATCCGAAATAAACTTTTCCGCTACGTATTGAGCAACCTGGATGGGTTCGGTCCCCAGCGCGACGCGGTTCCATTCGACAAGCTTGAGGCCGTAGACCAGTACATTTTGCGCAAAACATGGGCTTTGTCCGCAGATGTAGTCCGATGGTATGAGGAATTCGCATTTCACAAGATCTATCACGCGGTAAATCACTTCGTAGTGGTCGACCTGAGTGCGTTTTACGTGGATATCGTAAAAGACCGGCTTTATACATTCGGCAAGAAATCTCCGGGACGACGCGCGGCGCAAACTGCGCTGTGGCGCATCGGTGAGGCCCTGGTCAGGCTGCTGGCACCGATTATGAGCTTTACCTGCGACGAGGTCTGGCAGTATCTGCCGAAGTTAGATTCTCGCCAAGCAAGCGTTCATCTCGCGAGGTTTCCGGAAGCAAGAGACGTTCTCGGCGAAGGCGTGTCCGAAGAAGATCCAAAACAGCAGGAAGATTGGGCTAAGTTGCTAGCCGTACGCGATCAGGTCTTGAAGGCTCTTGAAGAAGCGCGGAATCAAAAGCAGATTGGAAAGAGCCTGGAAGCGCAGGTGAAAGTAACGGCCTCTGACCGGTTCTACCCGGTTCTGGAGCGCTATCAATCCGACCTCCGTTATGCATTTATTGTTTCGCAGGTTGACCTGGAGCGCGGCCCGTCGCGCAATGGCGCCGGAGATCTGGCGGTTGAAGTTGAGAAGGCGGCAGGAAAAGAATGCGAGCGCTGCTGGAATTATTCCACCCTCGTCGGCGAAGATCCGAAATATCCCACGTTGTGTGAACGGTGCGCGCCGGTCGTGAAGGAAATCGAAGCCTCATCCGCACCCGTATCATCTAATTTTTAGAATTCCGAATGAGTGGCCAGCGAATAATGCGTAGATTTCATTTATTAATAGCCCTGGGTGTGTTGCTGCTCGACCGGTATACAAAATGGCTGGTGGCGCGAGACATTTCACTGCACGACAGCATCACCGTTATAAAACGTGTGTTCTATATCACTCATGTGGAGAACCGCGGAGCAGCATTTGGATTGTTTGCTGAGTCTCCTTCTGAATGGAAAATCGGGTTGCTAGTGCTGTTCTCGATTGTTGCGCTGGTGATTGTTTCAGCACTTCTATGGCGCAGCAGCCACACTATGACGGCCACGGGAATCGGATTGTCGCTGATTCTGGGCGGCGCACTGGGGAATTTGTGGGACCGGCTGCTCAGCGGGCGGGTGGTGGATTTTCTCCTGGTTTATCTCGGCTCTTACCAATGGCCGGCCTTCAATGTGGCCGATAGCGCGATCGTGGTGGGCGCGGGATTACTAGTGTTCGAAATTCTGTTTGCGAAAGAGCCTACCGCTGAGAAGTCGGCCTAATACTGCCTACACCCACGCAGTCCCCCTACTATTTGCGGAAAGCGGTCGACTTTTGCGATCGGGATGCCAGCTCCTACACCAGCAGACCATGAGTGCACTGACAACTAACCACTAGCTACTGCTTTTTCGTGCTATCCTGCGCTCAACTTCTTCTTTCCAGGACAGCCGTGCTGGTCGAACTGCGCCTTGAAAACTTCGCGGTTATAGAGAATGTCGCGGTCGAGTTTGGGGCTGGACTGAATCTGCTGACCGGCGAAACCGGCGCCGGCAAATCCATGTTGATCGACGCGCTGGCTTTGCTCTTGGGCGGAAAAGCATCTTCGGATGTGGTCCGCTTCGGCGCAGAGCGTGCGGTGGTCTCCGCGGTCTTCGAAGTCGAAGCTCACGCGGAAAAAGCCGTTTCCCAAATTCTTGAAGACAACGGGATAGATGCCGACGACGCGGGCCTCATTTTGCGCCGCGAAATTTCCGTCAAGGCCAGGGTATTCGTCAACAACCAGCCGGCAACCGTTGCCTTGCTCAAACAGCTCGCGCCGCATATCGCAAGCATCCACGCGCAGAATGAATCTCTGGTTTCGTTCGATGCAAGAGTCCGGCTAGAGCTACTCGATGAATACGCAGGCGCCCAGCTAGACGCAGTGCAGCAGGCGTTTTATACATGGGAGCAGATAAAGTCGCGAATTGACGAACTTCAGCAGGGAGAACAGGAACGGCTGCGCTTAGTCGATCTCTGGGCATTTCAAAAGCGCGAAATCGAGGAGGCGAAGATCCAGCCCGGAGAAGACGAGCGCCTCGATGCCCAGAAGCGGGTGCTGGCCAACGCAGAGAAGATCTACAGCGCGGCCATGCACGGATTTGATCTGCTTTATGAGGGTGCAGCATCGACTTCAGCCTCGCTCCGTTCTGCCCAGAAACATGTGGAAGAGCTCATCAAGTATGAACCGAAATTTCAAGAAGCCCTCGCCTCACTCGAATCCGCGCGCATCAGCGTTGAGGACGTGGGGGCCAGTTTGCGTGACTATGCTGGTGGCATCGAGTCCTCACCTGAGCATTTGGCCGAAATTGAAGACCGGCTCGCATTTCTGGATCGCCTTAAGCGTAAATACGGGCCCACGCTGGACGATATAACCAAACTCGGCGCTGATGTTACGCGGAAACTTTCCGAAATCGAAAATAAGGATGAAATTCTGCAGCAGCTGCGGAACGAACTTGCGAAGGCTGCCGCACAATATCTGGAGCACTCTCGCGGCATTTCCAAAAAGCGCTACGAGACTGCGAAGAAATTAGGAAAGCTGGTTGAAGCCGAAATCAACCAACTGGCCATGAAATCGCAATTCCGAATTGAACTTGGCGGGACGGA
>Ga0070717_10000667_pt1 | contig 22064 bp, 13 predicted proteins | sample LARL113metaG_FD_71366 | JGI IMG/M metagenome (GOLD analysis project Ga0070717, IMG submission 71366) | Corn, switchgrass and miscanthus rhizosphere microbial communities from Kellogg Biological Station, Michigan, USA - LAR L11-3 metaG | ecosystem: Host-associated > Plants > Roots > Rhizosphere ...
TGAGGGTGTTAAAATTAGAACGCCACCAATTGCCGGCATTGGACAGTTCCGACGAGCTGTCGGAACCAAGCACCGCCGCTTTATGATACGTGGCAATCACCTGCTTGCCGTTGCTTTTGGCCTGAGAAATCCAGGTCTTGGCCTGAGTGACTTTATCCGGCTCGATTTCGATTCGGAGGGTCTTGATCTTGGTGTTTTGGTTCATCAAAGACCAACCGATGTTTACATTGCCGTTGTTATAATAAGACGGCTGGAGGTTGGCCCCATTTGAGGCCGCGTGCACGAAACCCACCGAAGCGAACAAAGCCGCGGCTCCGAGCGTAAGAGGCAGAGAGATCCGAGAGAGGTAACTGAGTTGAGCAATCCGATTCATAATCTACTGAGTTTATTAATGTATAGGCATGCTCTCGCCCGGTTCAAAAATTGACCGGAAACCAAGAAAGCACGCCGCTGGAACAGAGTCCCTGAATAGATCCGCGCCGCTCTACGTAGCGGAGTAAACTGCCGGTGGTGAAAGCAGATAAACTCAGCTACGATTTAGAGGGATGGGGGTAAGCAACGCGGACTACGCGGGGTATGACGGTACTATATACAATTCCTGGACTCCGTCACGTCATGTAAATGTATTACAGGTAGACGCCGACCTCGCTTCCAGGTCTAGACCCGGTGAAGGGCTTCACGTTTTCCCGAGAGCTTCCTCCTCAAGCCTCTCCCGCGTTCCTGCGCGAAGCGGTCACTCCGTTATATATTCGAAGATGAGTTACCTGAGAGGCAGGAAAAAAAACCGCTATATAACTGCCCGGCCGCTCCCTTTATTCTACCGGAAGGGCGGATCGCCGAGTCCACCTGAGCAGGTCGACTCGGCCTGTTCTATACTTGGAGATATTTGGCCAATACCTGATTCAGGTCGAGCGGCTCGAGATGCACCCGGCGGTGCCCCTTTCCACGCGGCGCATTGGCCCGCGACCGAAGCGCTTGTATCGACGACCCCGCAATAAACGAAAGCGAGCTACGCGATAGCGGCACCGAGCCGCGTCGCTCCGGGGATGGGCTGGTTGTCGGGAATGGGCCACCAGCCATCGAGGGAGGTGGCGGTGAGCATGTAGGCGTGCAGGCGGCGCAGCAGCTCCTGGAGCGCGGGAGGAGAACTGGGTTTGACCAGGTACGCATTGGCGCCCAAGCGGCCGGCGTCGACGATGTCCGTCGGCTGAGTGGACGAGCTGAAAAGCATGACCGGGAGGCGGGTGAATTCGCGCTGGGCACGAATCCATCCGAGTGCTTCCAGACCATTCATCTCGGGCATCTTGAGGTCCAGCATCACCAGGGTCGGTGGGGCTCTCCGGCCCGTTTTGGCATCACCCAACTGCTCGATAATGCCAAGTCCGTTTGGCACCACGGTCAGTTCGTGCTTGAAGCCGATTTTGGCTAGAGCGCGTTTCATCAAGAAGACATCGTTTTCGTCGTCTTCGGCGTAAAGGAGATCACCGGTCATAGGAGGGCGGGAGTTGCGAGAGGGAGGGTAAACCAAAAAGTGCTGCCTTGCCCCGGCTGTGAAAGCACTCCGACTCGGCCGTTCATGCGTTCCACCGCTTTTTTGACGATGGCCAAACCAATTCCGGTCCCGCCTCGGATCGCCCCGATCTGTTGGAACACGCCGAAGATCCGTTCGAATTGCGCGGGAGCGATTCCGATGCCGTTGTCCGACACAAAGAGCTTGGCTCGTTCGCCGTCCCGCTCGGCCCAAATGCGGATCTCAAGTGCGACCCCGTCGCGCGAAAACTTGATCGCATTTCCCAGGAGATTGGAAATCACCTGAGTCAGCGCGGCTTCATTCGCGACCACGGCGGGCAGGGTCTCCGAAACCTCAATACAGCCGAGGTGCTCGTGGAATTGCGGGTAAGTTTCTACAATGCTCAAAATGAGCGGCCGGAGTTGAACCGGCTTCAAAGGAATGTCCGTCCGCGAAAGCCGGCTATAGGAAAGCACATCCTGGATCAGCCCGTCCATCCGTTCGGCGGCGGTGATAATGCGGCGGAGGTATTCCTTGCCTTCCGCCGGCAGGATTTCACCGAAGTCCTCCCCGATAAAATAGGCGAAACTCTGCATCGAGCGCAACGGAGCGCGCAGGTCGTGTGAGATGCTGTAGGAAAACTTCTCCAACTCCTCAACCGTGTCCTGAAGCCTGGAAGTGCGCTGTGCCACCAGACGCTCCAACTCAGCGCGCCGATTTTGCAGTAGTTCCCTGCTCAATACGTTTTCGGTGATATCGACGGTGATTCCATCGAAGCGGCCGCCGCCGTTGTCCGTGAGGTAGGCCGTGCCGATCGCGCGTATCCAGCGGATGGATCCATCCAGCCCGACCGTGCGATACTCGATATCATAGGGCTCGTTGCGCGTCGTCGCCGTTTCCACCGCCAGGCGTGTGCGCTCGCGGTCTTCCGGGTGAATCCGTTCGTAGAAGGTGTCGATGGTGACCAACGCATCCGCCGGCAAGCCGAAGTGCTCTTTCACCCGGTGATCCCAATCGAGACGGCCAAACGGCAGGTCGCAAAACCAAAAGCCCACGCCGGAAGCCCGGCGGACCAATTCGAATCGCTCGCGCGCAACGCGGATCGTCTGCTCACTTTGCTTGCGAACGGTGATATCGACGCAGGCGCCCGTCATGTAGAGAGGATTTCCCTCCGGCCCGAAGAACGTTTTCCCTTTGTCCTCCAACCAGTGAACCGAACCATCCGGCCAGGTCACGCGAAACTCCTCGTGAAAATCGTGTCCCAACCGGGTGCAGCGTTCGCAGGCCTCGGCCACCCGCGCGCGATCGTCGGGATGGACCAGCGCAAAAAATTCCGGGATATGGCGCGCGGTTTTGCTCGGGGAGAGGCCGAAAAGCCGATTCAGCTCCTCGTCCCACTGCAGCTTGTTGGTTTGAATGTCCCAAACAAACGTGCCGGTCTGCGAAGCGGAGAGCGCGGCCGCAAGCCGTTCCCGACTTTCGCGCAGCGTGAGCTCCGCTTGTTTCGGTTTGGAGATATCGACAATCACGCTGAGAAAACGGCGCTCGTGTCCCTCGATTTGAATGACGGATACGGTCAGGCTGGCCCAGCAGACCGAACCGTTTTTCCGCAGGTAACGCTTGTCCATCGAGTAGGTTGCCAGTTGTCCGGCAAGCAGGGCCTCGGCCTGCCGGAGATCTTCCGCCAGATCGTCCGGATGCGTGATGTCGGCGAAACTGAGTTCGCGCAATTCCTCGCGCGAATACCCAAGCATGGCGCAGGCCGTGTCATTCATCTCCCGCCACTTTCCGCGCGCATCCAAAATGGCAATACCTACGGCGGCGGTTTCAAAAATGGCTCGGAAGCGTGTCTCGTTGTCGCGCAAAGCCGCCTGGGCTCTTGCCTGGTCGGTGACATCCAAGGTGAATACCGCCGCGCCGATCACCTCACCGTCGGCCAGCATTGGGGCGGCCGACTGGAGCATGGTGCGCCGTTCGCCATCGAAGGCGTGGATATCCAGCACTTGGTTGAGAACCTTTCGCCGCTCTCGCAAGGCGACGACTCCGGCCCAGTCCTGGAAGCTCACGCGCTTTCCCGTTTCGTGAAACGAGGCCACAAATTCGTCAGGGCCTCGGTTCCGCAGGAGCTCGGCGCCGCCCCAGATATCTTCTCCCGCTTTGTTCCCGAAGACGGTCTGGCCTTTTTCGTCCAGCATCCACACGCCGATCGGAAGATTGTCGATGATCACGCGGTGCTGAGCTTCCACTTGACGCAATTTATCTTCCGTCCCCCGCTGCCGAGTGATGTCGATACAGGCCCCGTAAATCTCGTCTGGGTTAAGTGAATTCAGCGCCAGTCCCCGCCCGCGCGCCGAAATCCAACGCACCGCGCCGTCTGGACGAATGATTCGGTATTCAAGATCGAGGTCTCGACCTTCCTGGACGATCCCCGCGCACTCTTCAAGAACGCGGGCGCGATCATCGGGATGAACGAAACGAAGAAAATCGTCCAAGCACGAAACGGTCTGCTCCGCGGACAAGCCAAAGACCTGGTAAAGTGAATCGTCCCACCAGATGGAATCGGTTTTAACGTTCCAGCGATACGTTCCCGCGCCGGAGACGAGGAGCGCGGATTCGAGATAATACTGGCGTCGTTTCAACGCTTCCTGAGCGCGACGTTGCTCGGTCACGTCGCGGTTGATTTCGAGGATGAGCGGCTCTTCTCCCGGCGCGCCCACTTGAATCGCCCAACGGCTGTCCACCACCAGCTTCGCGCCGTCGGCCCGAGTATGAATCAACTCCCCCTGCCACTTCCCATCCCGATGAAGCGCCTCCCGGATGGAAGCGATCGGCTCGGGAAACTCGGTCTTTAGCAGCTCATGGGAAACTCGTCCGAGCGCCTGTTCCTTTCCAAACTGATAGGTCTGCTCCGCGGACGCATTCCAAAACGTGATTCGATCGTTCGGATCTCGGAACAAAATAGCGTCGTGGGCGAGTTCCAACAACTGGACCTGACGGTGCATGAGCGCTTCGCTTTCTCGCTTCAATTTTTCCGTAGCGGCGGCAGTGGTGGAGAGGGGCGGAAAGCCCTTGGACGAGGAAGGGGCGGGGCCGGCAAACGGGGGAACACTCATGCGGGAAAACTCATAGAAATAGTCGCGCTTTAACCGGAAATATACCTGGAAGACTTTAGGCGTACATCGGGGGAATTCCGGTCCTCCGCCTATTCCCTAAAAAAAACTGGGGCTTACTATGTTTTGCCCCGGCAAGAATTCGGTTCGACCGAACAGTCTAAACCTCCAGCGCTCCCCCGTGAGCGGTCGGGCGCAACCTAGGATCGGCGCAGCTCACACACTCCGCTCTGGCGAGACCCTGACAGGACGAACCGAGCAGTGGAATCACACGATGGCGCGCGCACCTTTTTTTCTCCCGGACGAAATCGCTGCTCTCCCCTTCCTGTTCCATCGCGATTCACTCCCCCACGCGAACGGGATCGCGACGAACCTCTTTCCCTCGCCCCTGTCGGCGACGAAGTTCATTTATGAATACAACCACCCCAAAAAACACCATCTGCCTTTGGTTCAATAAAGATGCGCTGGACGCGGCCCGATTCTATGCCGCGACCTTTCCGGATAGCAAAGTGACCGCGGTGCACCACGCTCCGGGCGACTATCCGTCGGGCAAAGCGGGCGACGTTCTCACCGTCGAATTCACCGTCCTCGGCATTCCCTGTCTCGGCCTCAACGGCGGTCCGCAATTTTCCCACAGCGAGGCGTTCTCCTTTCAAGTCGCGACCGACACCCAGGAGGAAACGGACCGCTACTGGAACGCCATCGTGAGCAACGGTGGCCAGGAAAGCGCCTGTGGTTGGTGCAAAGACCGCTGGGGTCTGTCCTGGCAAATCACTCCCCGCGCTCTCACCCGTGCGATCGCCGCCGGCGGCGCGGAGGCGAAACGCGCCTTTGAAGCGATGATGGACATGGGGAAAATCGACATTGCGAAAATCGAAGCCGCGCGTCGGGGGTGAACAACGCTTTGCCGTCCCGGTCTGGTCTCGTGTCATTTAACGATGGATACAATGAGCTTCGCGCGGGATCGGCGCGCCGCGCTCGAATCCGTCTCGCCCGCCTGATGAATGGGCCGGGGGGAGGCGGGCCACTCCGTTGGCCGCCGCTCAGGAAGGAGTCCACCAACTCGACGACCCGCGAAGTCGCCCGCTCCTGTTAAACTCACCCGCGCCTTCGACTATCACCACCAGGCCCGCGCATCCTAATCTTAGGGCCGATCCGCCTCGCTCTGGACTGACCACTCATGACGTTCACCGCCCAAGAACGGAATTGCTTGCAGACCCTCGAGACGCTTCTGCGCATCCCGAGCGTGAGTGCACAATCTGAATACACCGGCGAGGTGCGTCGAGCGGCCGAGTTTCTCCAGCAGCATCTGGCACAGATCGGCCTGCACTTATTCCCATTCGCTTTCAAGATAAGGCGATATCCGGTTGTAGCCGGGGGCGCCGACCGCGGGGTATTGGTTCGTCAATCTCAAACCCCGGTGTATTGGATTCGTGAATATCGAACCCCGGGGTCAGCGCCCCCGGCTACAACGGAACAGAAGCCATCGATTTTAAACCGTCGGGTGAGGTCCCTTGGATCTAATGACGAGCGAGCGGAGTAAGACTTTTAACGGCTCCTTCTCCGCCGTCTGGGCGGTCTTTGATAAGTGCACATCGACCCAGGTGGTGCCGTAGGTTCGACAGGCTCGAAGATTCTGCTGCACCGCGCCACCGGGCAACCGGATGATATAAAGAACCGTCTGCCAACCGTCGATCGTTTGGAAAGACTCGTCCTCACATTTAATTCCGAGCTCGCTCTCCATTTTTTCCTTCTCCGAAGACCAGGTTTGCCGAAGGCCACGGTATTTTGAAATCGGCTCCAGCCACCCGCTCATCATCGACCCATCCTTTGTCGTGTATGAAAAGTAGGAAGGCGCAGTATTGAGCTTGGTCGACGCCTGGGAAAGTCCCGCCCTGGGGATCAATAATTCCGCATCCAACTCAGGGACCGAAATCACAATGGGTCCATTCCCCGTCGGTTCTTCGAGTACGGACCGAGATGGCTCATCGCGTAAGTTGATCGATTTGAGTAGATCCAACGCCTCTTGAAAAGTCGGTCCGTTTGCTTCGTCCGAAAAAATCGTCGCATGCGCTACAACGCCGCCGTCGAGCAACAACGCAACGGGAGAAGCCATTTTGTAATTCCCGGCCTTCGTCGGTTTGCCGATTAAATCTGGATCTTCAAAGGAAGCATAAACCCCAACCCCATGCTCGAACTTGAGCTCTTTGGGGCTGAATTCCATCGTGGGTGAAGCGAGGTACTGCTGGCATAACTGGAGATGGAGTTTCTTTAAGGCCGTGAGATCAGAAACGCTGCCATTTCCTCGTCCCAAAATAGTAACAAGCAGGGCGGCATTCCTGCGATCTTTGGGAATATATTTAACCGTCGGGAAGCGAGGCGGCGCCGAACCGGGCGCGAGAGCAGTCACTTCCGTCCAGCCCGGTGGAGGAGTCAAAGAGACCAACCCCTTCGCATATATGCCGCAGTTGACTGCAATCATCACCGTGAACAGGCGAATATAATAATAAAAAAGGGAATTCATATAACGATAGGGTCATGTCGCCTCTACCAAACTGATCTTAATGATTTTCCCTCAATAAAAGCGAGCCGAGGTTAGGCCAGCCTGCTATCTTAGACTTTCTTTACCGAGTCTTGCCAGAACGGCTCTGACAATCTGGCCCACTCAATGCACTGGAGAGCCCGGCTCCGTCCGGGCCAATTAGGCGTAAAAGCCCGCACGGAGCCGGGCCTCCACAAATCGATTCTAGCGAACAGAACTTCGCGCCCTCACTGTTCTTCACCCGGCCAATATATCTCCGTATTTATTTTATAACTACACAGAGTCCGTATCGTGTGATCCAAAGCGCAACTCAGACCAGTCACCCCCCGTGCGCTGGTTCCCCTGCAGGCCGGCGGCTTCGTCGGGTGGGTCCGAGCATGCGGTTGACGAGTTCTCCGACCAGCGGATTGGGGAAACGTCGACTCGGGGTAATAGCGTAAAAGGTTTCGCGGAGCTGCGGAATGCGGTGCGTCTCCCGCAAGACGCCGCTCTCGATTTCGTCTTTCACCACCACCGGCGGCACGAGCGCCAGTCCCTGTCCCTCGCGCGCGAGCAGCCGGAGGGTCGCCATGTCGTCGACCTCCGCGATGATCAGCGGACGCGCGCCCGCGGCAGCCAGAAGTCGATCGAAACCGACTCGCGTGTTGCTATCGACGCTGGGCAAAATCACCGGCACATCGGCGAAGCCTTCGGGGAATTTCAGCTTCCGCTTTTTCCAGTCCGGCGTGCCCACGAGGCTCGCGGGCTGCTCGGCGAGCAAGTGACTGTGCCAGGTCGTTTCCGCGTCGTGGCGGGCGGGTTGGTTGGACAGAACCAAATCGACTTGATGGGTGTGGAGCAAAACCAGCAGTTCACCGAGCGTGCCAGACCTCAACACCAGCTGCACCTGGGCGCGATGGAGGGCCGGACGCACAAATTCGAGGAGGAAGTTGCGCGAGAGTGTAGCGACCACACCGATACGCAGGACCTGCCGTCCGCCCCGGACGCGGTGTTGCATCACGTCCATCAATTCCTCCCCCGCCCGTCCGATCGTCTCTGCGTAGTCCAAAGCCACGCGGCCCGCCTCCGTCAGTTCCAAACCCGTCGGCTGACGATCGAAAAGCGGATGCCCGAAACTCTGCTCCAATTGCTTGAGTTGAATGCTGAGCGCCGGCGGCGAAAGATTCAATTTCTCCGCCGCCCGGGCTAGGCTGCGCTCGCGCGCAATGACCCGAAAATAACGCAGATGGTGGTAATTGAGAAAGGGCATGAGGCTTAAATAAAACTTAACGCGCCGCTTTAAAGCCTGTATTTGGCTAAAACCGCGCGAAACGCTAGGATCACGGCATGAGCACGCTCCTAGCCGGCTTTCCTTCCGTCCCACTTCCTCTCGCGTTTTTCGCCTCGGTCTCGTCGGCCCTGGCCTGGAAGGGACCGCTCCCACTCGGTTTTCGGTGCGACGGGTTGTCACTCACCGTCGCAGCCGTGGTCGTCTTCGTCGGACTCAACGTGCTCCGCTTTGCTTGGACCTACCTCGAGGGCGATGCGAAGCGGGCGCAGGCGCTTGCTTGGATGTCCGCCACGCTCGCTTCGGTGTTGATCCTGGTCCTCTCGAACCACCTCTTGCTTCTCTGGTGCGCCTGGGTGGCCACGAGTCTCGCGCTCCATCGGCTGCTCCTCCATTTCCCACAGCGACCCGGAGCGGTCTTTTCCGCGCGAAAGAAATTCGTAGTCAGTCGCCTGGCGGATGTCTGTCTCCTCTGCGGTCTATTCTTGCTCCACCGGCACTACGGCACGCTGGAGCTCGACGGGCTCTTTCAACGGGTCTCGGCCGGGGATGTCTCTGCCCTCGGCGCGCCGTGTCTGATGTTCGCCTTTGGCGCGGCGCTTAAGTCGGCGCAGTTCCCCTTTCATAGTTGGTTACCGGATACGATGGAGGCCCCCACGCCGGTCTCGGCCTTGATGCACGCGGGCGTGATCAACGCCGGCGGCTTTCTAATTCTCCGTTTGTATCCGCTCTTTCAACACGCGCCGGCCGCGCTCGTCGTGATCACCGTCTTCGGTGTGGTCAGCGCCGGCTTCGGCGCGTTGGTCATGACCACCCAGCCCAGCGTGAAACGCGCGCTCGCGTTCTCGACCGTGGCGCAGATGGGCTATCTGTTTTTGCAGTGCGGTCTGGGCGCGCCCGGCCTCGCGCTCCTCCACCTTGTGGCCCACGCGCTCTACAAGGCGCATGCGTTCTTGCACTCCGGTTCGACGCTCGATGCGCCGCCTCGCGCCGTCATCCCGCTGAAAACCTCGGCGATTCTGAGCGGACTGATGGTGGCGGGAGTCTTGGTCGCGGCGAAGTCGTATGCACTCCAGCGGGTCTCGCCCTCGGTCACATTCGGCGAAGAAATTTTCAACCTCGGCCTCGCGCTTGCGCTCGCCTACGGGCTCGCGCGCGTGGGATCGACCGGGCTGCCGCGTCGCGTCGGCCTGGTCGCGGTCGGGGTAGCGGCGGGGTTCACCGCGCTGAGCTTCTCGCTGCACCTCGCGACCCAGCCTGTTTTCGGTTTTGTGCACCCGGCGCCCGTCTCTCGCGCCCTCGCTCTTTTCGCCCTCGCCGCCTTCATCGGCGTATTCGTCGCCCAAATACTCCTCTGGCGGGCCAGCCGGACGGCTTGGGGCCGCACGCTCTACGTGCATGCGTTGAACGGTTTCTACATCAGCACCTACGCCAATCGCTGGCTCAACTCGCTCTGGCCCCGCCTGGCGCTCGGTTAACTTCACCTCTCCCACCCTCTCATGTCCACGGCTCTGGCTCCTTCACTTCAATTGTCCCTCGAGGAAGCGGTCGCCTCCGCGTTGTCGCGTATTCCTCCTCTTTGGCCGCTCCCGCGATTTGGGGCGGTGAACCCCTTCATCGGGTTCGCCGACCAGCCCTTCGAAAGCGCCTGCGCGCGATTGCAACGCGTCGTCGGTTCCGCGCCCCTTCAATCGCCCGCCGCGTACCTCGAGGCATTTCGGGTCGGCGAGATTTCCCGCGCCGATCTCGCGCAGGCGGCGCAGCCGCCGTGGACCGCGGACGCGTTGCTCGCCGCGCTCGAAGCGGCGGAAGAACCGCACGCCTACGCGACAATCCTCACCGTGGCCGATCTGCTGGATTTACAACCGAAGCGGCCGAGGTGGGGCCGCTTTGTCGTCGACGAAATCGCAAAGTGGTGCGCCGTTCACTTCGACCAAAATCAAACCGCTTGGCGCTCGCCGTGGCGCGACCAGGGACTGTACGCGGCCTGGCGCGAAGCGGCCGCGCTCGACCGCAATCCCGAGGCTTTCGGCCTGCCGGGTTTCCGCGCCTACGTTCGGTCCCTGCCCTCCGAGGCCGACAAAACGATTGAAGCGATCGCGACCCACCTCGCTCCGCCGCACCTCGACCTGGCCGATTTCCTGCACCGTCAACTCGCCACGATTTCCGGCTGGGCGGGACACGCGCAGTATCTGGCGCGCGAATACGCTCTCAAAGGACAACCGTGCGCCGCGCTACGGGAATTGCTCGCAATCCGCCTCGCCTACGATGGAGCCCTGGAGTCGGCATTTGGACGCGACGGCCTTTTCCGCGCGAACTGGCGGGCCCAGTTTGTTTCACCCCGAAGCGCCGCGCAGATCGAGGTCTTGGTTCAGTGGCAAAACGCCTACGAGCGGGCCTACCAGCGGCCACTCGCGGTCGCGCTGGCTGGCCAGCCTTCCTCCCCGCCACCAGCTCGGGCGACCTGTCAAGCGATCTTCTGCATCGACGTGCGCTCCGAAATTTTTCGCCGGCACCTCGAGTCCGCGGCACCCACCGCCCAGACGCTGGGCTTCGCCGGCTTCTTCGGGTTTGCGGTTGCCCACCAACGACCAGGAGTGGACCGGAGCACGGCGCGGTGTCCGGTGCTAGTCGCGCCTACTCTCCCCTCCGTCGAGTCTGCGTCGGCGAAAGAGATGGTTGGAGCGGAGACGCGGCGCGGCCTGGTCAAGGCCTGGCACGCCTTTCAAAACTCTGCGGCCTCCTGCTTCAGTTTCGTCGAAACCGCCGGCCTCGGCTTCGCGCCTCTGCTCGCGCGGAATCACTCCCAGCGCCGACTCGTCTGCCGTGCTGCGCCGCGATTCGCTCTCCCGCCTGGAGCAAGGCTCGAAACGCTCGCCACCGCGGCAGAGGGAGCGTTGCGGGGGATGAGCCTGACTCGGCACTTCGCTCGACTCGTGTTGTTTTGTGGCCATGGAAGCGAGAGCGCGAACAATCCGTACGCTTCGTCGTTGGACTGCGGCGCGTGCGGGGGTCACGCCGGCGACGTCAATGCTCGCCTCGCCGCCGCGGTGTTCAACGATCCACAGATCCGCGCCCGACTCGCCGATCGCGGGCTGATGATTCCCGCCAACACGGTATTCGTCGCCGGACTACACAACACGACGACTGACGAGGTTTCACTTTTCGATCTCGAATCGGTGCCGCGTTCGCACCAGGCCGACCTGGAGGCGCTGCGCGCCGCTCTCGTTCAAGCCGGAGAAAAGACCCGGGCCGAGCGAGCGCAACGCCTCGGTCTTAAGCTTCCGGGGCCAAAACTCTCTCGTGCCCTGCGGGCCCGCTCGACCGACATCGCGCAAGTTCGTCCGGAGTGGGCCTTGGTCAACAACGCCTGTTTCATCGCCGCCCCGCGCGCACGCACCGCCGGTCTCAATCTCGAAGGTCGCGCCTTTCTCCATGAGTACGTCGCGGCCGCGGATCCGCAAGGAAACGGGCTCACTGCGATTCTCGGTGGCCCGGTGGTGGTCGCGAGCTGGATCAATCTCCAGTACTACGCCTCGCGCCTCGATCCGGAGCGCTACGGCGCGGGCAACAAAGTGCTGCACAACCTCGTCGCCGGCCTCGGAGCGATGGAGGGAAATAGCGGCGACTTGAGGGTGGGCCTGCCGCTTCAATCGCTCCACGACGGTGAACGGTTCCTCCACGAGCCGCGGCGCCTCAGCGTCTTCCTCGAGGCCAAACCCGCGCGGATCGAGGCTGCGCTAAACGCGAACGCCGAGGTGAAAAACCTGGTCATGAATGGATGGATCCATCTCTTCGCCCTCGAGGACGACACGATCCACCAGTGGACGCCCACGCGCTGGAAATGGTTCGGCGACGCGTGAAGTTATAACGTTCTGTTCGTCAGAATCGATTTTGCAGAGGGCGCGGCTCCGCTCGGGGCCGCTGACACCCAGCAGCCAAAAAGGGCCGGGCTAATTATTATGAAGTAATTAAAACGAATTTTATGCAAAGCGGCCGATGCAAATATAAATTAATACATTCGCTCGGTTAACGCCGCCAGTAATGCGATTTATCGCTAAACACCTTTATTTTCACTCTAGTAAAACGTACGAGTGAGCAAAACGCTGACCCTCTCGCTTTATTAATTAAGGTCTGCCTTCCGTGCCCCCTCGTTTTTGAAACCCAACTACCTCGCGCTCCGAAAGGCAGCCTGATTTGCCTCGTTCACTTCTCGTCTTCGGCTCCGGATTTATATCCGTGATTTTTGACGGCTTGCTTGCGTTTGCCTTACCTTTCAGGAGTTCGCATCAAATTTCGGCGGGGCGCTTCTTCTCTATAATAATATTATTGGACGAGCCTGGTGGATAAACCCTCCTCGCCGGGTCCTGTAAGTGTTAAACTGATACCCTTCTCCGGCCTGTCCATCGCCTGCGCGGCTTTGACTTCCTACCGCGTCGGCCGCCTTGATTTTTCGTCGCCAGACCCCGCAAGCCCCTTTGGACGCCAGTGCCGCTCAGCCCCTTTCCTGCCCCGTTAGATTGCCCCCTTCACCCATGATAACTCATATCGATTGTTCACCCCGTCTCGGCTTCCTGCGCGACGCCTCTCGCCTCCTCGTAGGCCGTACCAACCGTTTCTCCGTCCTTCAAAAAGTGACGCAGATTATTGCTGGCTTCCTTTTGATCTTAGCGACCGCGCTCAATGCCTCAGCCGGTTTCTCCATTCAAAATGGACTCCTGATCGACGGAAAAGGAAACGAGTTTATCTTGCGCGGAATCAATTACCCGCACGTCTGGTTTCCCACCCAGACCGCCACGTCCATTCCCAATATCGCCGCCACCGGCGCTAATTGCGTGCGCATCGTTCTCGGCAGCGGACAGCAATGGGGGCCGAATTCCGCGGCGGACGTCGCGCAGGTCATTCAACTTTGCAAAGCGAATAAGTTGATCGCGATTCTTGAGGTGCACGATTGCACCGGTTTTGGAGAATCCCCCAACGCAGCGCCCGTCTCCACCGCGGTGGATTATTGGATCAGTATCCAAAGCGTGCTCAAAGGGCAGGAAGACTTTGTGATTATTAACGTCGCCAACGAACCGCTCGGCAACGGCGTGCCCGCTGCGACCTGGGTCAGCGTCCACACCGCTGCCATCACTCGCCTCCGCGCCGCGGGATTTACCCACACGCTGATGATCGACGGCGCCAATTGGGGCCAAGATTGGGAAAAGGCGATGTTCAATAACGCGGCCAGCGTTTTTGCCGTCGATCCTTTGAAGAACACCATCTTCAGTGTGCATATGTATTCTGTATTCGCGCTGCGCAGCACGATTCAGAGTTATCTGACCGCATTCGTGACCAATCATATTCCGATTGTCGTCGGCGAATTTGGTTGGGCCTTCCAAGGCCAAGTGCTCGATGCCCCGTCCGTGATGGACATCTGTCAAACCCTCGGGATCGGCTACATGGGCTGGTCGTGGTCGGGCAATGGCGGTGCGGATGCGCCTCTCGATCTCACGATCAATTTCAACCCCGCGAACCTGTCCAACTGGGGCACAATGTTGATCAACGACGTCAACGGCATCGCGTCGACCGCGGAATTATCCACCGTCTTCGGCGCAGTCGCATCCCTCCGGCTTAGTCCGAGCGCCTTGAACCCGCCGGCCACCGGCAATTCCGCCACGGTCAATGTGACGTCTAATCAGAGTTGGACCGTCACGAAGAACCAGCCCTGGATCACGGTCACGCCGCTCACCGGCTTGAACAACGGTAGTCTCACCGTCACTACAGCGGCCAATCCAAATCTCGGACCTCGCAGTGGCACCGTGACTGTTTCCGGCGGCGGTTTGAATCGTAATATTACGATCAATCAGCTCGGCACTGGTGGTCCAGGGGTATGCAATAATCCCGTCACCATTTCTCTGCCCTTCGTCCAGAATGGCTCGGGTGAGTTCTGCTGGATCAGCTCCGGAGATATCAGCACGATCAACTCCTGGAATCTCGAGAAGTTGGAAATCAACGGCGTCGATTTCACCAACAAATTCGCCGCCGCCTTCCCCCCTCGGATCAATGGGAATTATTATATTCATTATATTTCAGGCGTGAGCGGCGGCCACTTCGAAGCCGCGGGCAGCAACACCACCACGAATGTTCCCACCACCGGCGTGACGGTTTCCCCTGCCACGGTATCAGTTACGGTGGGCAGTACCACCCCCTTGACCGCGACGGTGGCCCCGGCCACGGCGACGAACAAAGCGGTGATCTGGAGCTCCAGTAGTCCCGCCGTCGCTACAGTCAACGCCTCTGGTGTCGTCACCGGAGTCACCGCCGGTACGGCCACCATCACCGCCACCACGCAGAGCGGCAACTTCACCGCTTCTTCGATCGTGACCGTGACACCGGTGGTCAATGTTCCGGCGACCGGCGTGAGCGTGACTCCCGCTACAGTCAATGTAGCGATTGGCAGCACGACGACCTTGACCGCAACGGTTGCTCCCGCGAACGCCTCGAATAAAGCCGTGACCTGGAGCTCAAGTAGTGCCTCCGTGGCTACGGTTAGCGCGAGCGGCGTCGTCACCGGCCTTGCGGCGGGCGTCACCACGATCACCGCAACTACCGCCAGCGGTGGCTTCACCGCCTCGTCGGTCGTCACCGTCATTGCTGCTCCGCCTCCTCCGCTCTGCACGAGCCCCGCGCCCAGCACGCTTCCGCTGGTGCGGAATGGAGCGGGTGATTTCTGCTTCGTGACCTCGGGTACGATCAGCTTTATCAACTCGTGGAATATGCAGCGGGTCGAGATCAACGGAGTCGACTTCACCAATAAGTGGGCGAACAGCCTGCCGCCCAAGATCAACGGCACCTATACGATTCACTACGTCGCCAACGTCGCCTGGGCTCACCTCGAAGTGAACGGAACGCCGTAAAAAGTGCGAAAGTTTGAAGGTATGAAGGTGTGAAAGTGTGAAAGTGTAACAGCGGCACCTGCGGCGCAGGTGTTGGTGGGTCCCGGCGGCGCGGCATGCTTGCCGCGCCGTAGCTTCAGCGAAGGTGGGTCCCGGGACCCTAGATTTCTGCCTTCGTAGCCAGGGACGGTGAACGTAAAGAAACGTCGAATACGTTCGCGATCGCTCCTCTCTCGTTCATTCCGTCCCGGGCCCCACTTGGGGCGGATTTAGCAAAGCCCGTTCGGCCCAATGCCGAACGGGCTTTGTGCTGTCTCGGGCCCGCATGGTAGGGCGGCCACTCCGCTGGCCGCCGGGTTTGTTGACCTCACAAGACGGCGGAGCGGCGCCATTTCGACTTCGGTCGAGGTCCCGAGCCTGTCGAGTGAGAATCCGCGCCCCGGTAAACCGACTGCGGTGGACCCATTATTTACCCAGAGGGCCGACCGCTGCGTCCGCCTCACGTTATATATTTACTCCCCCTTCAACTGAATATATCCATCGGCATACAGCTGGATGCCTTGGCCTACACGACAGTACGTTCTTGATTACAAAATCGCGTCCTCGGAAATAGTTTATATAATCTACAAGCCGCCCCTCAACTGCGTGCCACTCAGGTAATGGTCCAATTCGGCCGTCTTTAATTTGCTATACTCAATAGCCAGACGACGATCATGAATAGTTAAAAAGTTATCGACAATTTATATGAAACTAAATCGGTTAGCGAGGTTAACCAGGAATGCCTTCGCGCTCTCTCTTGGAGCAGGGATTTCAAAAAAACTACTAGAACTAGGGGTGAATTCAGACGAAGGCTGTGCTAATGTCTTGGTCACCCCTTCCAGCCCCCCCTGCAATAAAATTTAGCGCCTCGTTCCTCGAGGCCGTCGTCAGCGTCCCCTTCCTGACTCTTTTTATATTTCTTCCTGCGGCTCTCTTTTTCGCCGCATAATATTACCCTGCCTCGGCATTCTTCCCGCGACTCGTGCGGTTATCGCTTCTTCGCGCTCTGATGATTCCTTTTCGTTATATCATCGTTGAGGCCAAATCCTTCCGACCCAAAGCAAGGACGCAATCTGCACGCGCCTTTCACCCCGACCGATGGATTTTAAAAAAAACATAGGATTAAGAAGCACGGCGGTGCTCGCGTTCACATCGGTTTTATTTGCCGGTTTGCCCTTGCTGGCCGAGAGCTCGTCAGCGACTTCAAAATCCATTTCCCGCGAAACAAGCGTCTTGCTCCTGCCGGCTCTGGACGCGACAAAAGATGCAAGCCACATGTTGGCGCCCCGCCGCGCTGTGATCCGGCATCGAGAACAGGCAGAGTTTCTCAAACGCCAATTCAAGCTACTCGGCGAAGCGCTCGCCACGCGGGCAGCGGAAGCTTCGCCCAAGATTGATCTCACTCGCGTTTCTGACCGCACGGCGGATCACCTCGATCAACTGTCTCGCCGAGCGAAGGCAGACTGGACGGTGAGTATCATCGTCGAAGAGGTGGAGATGAACCCGACCGATTCCGGCTCACTCGCCGCGAACACGCGCCTTCATCTGCAAATTTGGGATGCCCGCAAAAAGGAATGGTTGATTGATCAGAGTTATACAGAGACCGCGAGCGGCGACGGTGCCCCTCCGATGTTGTTTATGGAATCTCTTGATCAAGCGGTCCGGACCGCGCTCTCGCCTCAACTCCACACCTTCCCCCTCGTGGTCACGCTGGAACGCGAAAATAGTTTGATTGATTATCTGGAGGGGCAGACCGATGCCTTTGTGGCTGACGCCAAGACCTCCTTCGCGGGACTGAGGTCAGTCGAACCCTCGGTCACTCGATAATCTTCACCGAGCAGATCCATTTTTGGCGGCGCTAAAAAATCAAACTGTTTAACAATTTATAGGTTTATTTTATGCTAAAACTACCCCTGTTCTCTCGCTGGCGGACTTCATCCGCCATTTCGATCCTCGCCTCGGTTCTTCTGGCTCTTTCGGCTATCTCCACGATGGCCTTTGCTGCGACTATCACCAATGATACTTTTGCTAAAGACACCTCAGGAAATCCGATTTTCGCTCAAGGCGGTGGGGTCTTTAAATTCGGCAGCAAGTGGTATTGGTATGGAGTGAAATATAATGGCGCGGTGACCTACGTGGCCAACCCCTCGGCGGGAAAAAATGGCGATACGAGTTTTAATGCTTTTACCTGCTATTCCTCGACTGATCTGGCGAACTGGACTTTTGAGCGAAATATTATGACCGCAAGTTCGCCTGGTTTGGGGGGAGCAGGTTGGGTCGGCCGCATGGGCGTGGCTTTCAATAGCACCACTCGGAAATACGTGCTGGTCTCGCAGTTTTCCGGCGACTCAGGAAGCGGAGAGCTTTTTGCGACCTGCGACACGCCAAACGGCAACTTTGTCTTCCATCATGTTCAAACCAACGTGCCCGTGACCAACGGCCACACCGGCGATCAAACCGTGTTCGTGGATACCGATGGCAAAGCCTACCTGATTTGCTCGAGTGCAAACGGACGCGCCCACCTCTACGTTTTGCCGCTCCGTGCTTCCGACTTTCTTAATGTCGAGGCGGGCGCCAATATCTTCAACAACGGCGGGAGGGAGGGTAACTGTATGTTCAAGTTCAACGGCCGATATTATTTTCTTTCGTCCGACCTGCACGGCTGGAATGCCTCTCACTGCTATGTAATTGATTCGGCCAATATCTTCGGAGCCTACTCCGACGAATATGTCATGAATAAAACCGACTTGGATTTCTGTCACGTTACGCAAACCGGTTTTGGCGTGACCGCGATGGGGAGCACGGGCACCACGGTGTTCTTCGTCGGCGACCGGTGGTGTGACTTCGCGGGGAACGGCGTGGGCTTTAATCAATGGTGTCCGGTGACCTTTAGCGGGGCGACGCCGACCTTTCAATCGGTCAATAAAGTCGACTTCAACGCGGCCGCGGGCACCTGGAGCGTCGCCGCGGGCAACAATTATATCTTAAACCCTGCCTTCGAGGCCGACCGCGTGGCGCAGACCTCCGTCGCCGGATGGACCAGCACGGGAAGCGGTTTTGGCAATGCCTCGGGCAGCCATACTCCCGGACGCTGGCATTTTCATCACTCCTCTACCGCTCTCACTCATCAAGTGGTGAGTGGTTTGCCCAATGGAAACTACACACTTAAGGCGTGGTATAAAAGCAGCGGAGGACAGTCCACCGCCCGGCTTTTCGCCCGCAATTTCGGCGGCTCGGAAATGGGCGCCAATCTCACCACCGCGAAGTCTGCTTGGACCGAAGCCACTGTCTCCAATATCAATGTCACCAACGGACAGTGTGACGTCGGATTACAATCAGTCGCTTCCGCCAACGAATCCCTCGATATTGACGACCTCAGTCTGGTGTTAAATTCGAGTATGCCGCCTCCTCCACCCCCGCCCACGAGCGACGTCTACCCCGCCGAGTCAGCCGTCGCGACCGGAGGCGTTACGATCAATAACAATAACGCCGGTTTTAATGGCTCGGGTTTCGCCAATTTTCCGATCAGTGGCGGATCGCTGACATTTAATAATGTCGACGGCAACGGAGGCGGCCCCAGAACCATGATCATTCGTTTCGCGAACGGAGCAACAGCTGCGCGCACGGGAAGCCTTGTGGTGAACGGGGTGACTTCCTCTCTCACCTTTCCCTCCACCGGGGAGTGGACAACCTGGACGACCATGAATGTGACGATCGCACTGAATAATAATGCGACCAATACGATCAGCTTCCTGTCGACCGGCGGTGATCTGGCAAATATCGACGAAATCACCATTCCTTAACCCACGTCGCAGAACTTAAAACGAACTGCTCGTCTGCCAAGGGCGAGCAGTTTCGTGCTTCTCTTTGGGCTGCGGCAGGAGATGGAGAATGTGGGCGTTGTGGGAGGAAAACGAGATTGGCTCCTTCATTGCATCGAATGGATTTTTTCCGGCGCGGTAATCTGATGCGGGGAATAAACTACTAGAATTGGGGGTGAGAAGGGAAATCTCGTTTGGTATGATCACCGTCAGTTCGCATCACTCCTGCCTCTCTCCCTCCTGCATCGATCTGCGACCGGAACAGTCAGGCTGAATTTCGCGCCGATCAGTCCTCATATTATTCTCACTTTTCAGCACAATTAGGTATCGGGGGATACTCACGGTGCTGTGTACCCTCAGCTGCTTCGCGGCTGAGGGTATTTTATTCAGCGCGGAACTCGGGCTGAATCATCGTGGCCACGGCTCGATTTAAATGGCTCCAGGACGGAGCAGGAGCGGGCGCGAGAGACGGGGTCGATTCAGAAAACGAGGGTAAGTAGCGCGTGACCGATGTCGTTCCCTTGAACCTCGATTTCGTGGGCATTATCGAGCCCCGGCTTTTCCGACCATCATCCGTGTAACAACAAATTAGATACGCTTCGTTCTGAAGCTTCAGCTGCGTCGTGGACCTACAAGCCGTATCCACACTCGGCGTTTGGGTATCCACCAACGCATGACTGGCGGCACCTTATAAATCCAAGCGGAAAAAACTATGGCTTCTCCCATGCGCGCCTCCGCGCCCTTCCATCGAGCATCGCGGTCCGAATGGTGACCAAGTCCGGTTTTTGCCGCTTGAACGCGGGAAAAAGCGCCTTGCGAAAATCTCAGCCAGGATCTGTGGCGGGAGGTTTTACCGCTGGGCAGGTTTCTTGAAAATGATAAAGCAGGATTAAACCGATGTTTGATCCGCTCATCCTGACTTTTTTAAATAAATAATCCCGCGCGCCGACAACCGAGCGCGGCAAGATAGCCCAGCACCATCACCGTCGAGTGATAAACCCCACCGCCGCATGCAAAACGCGAGCGGGCGAGCGGAGGAAGAAAGGCGGCAGCATTTCCGACTTTGCCATACGGTACGGCGCGCAGTGCCGTTGCCTAGGACAACGCAACCCTATGTGCATTCACCCGCCTAGTATAAAATAATAAACGAAGGATATTGTGAAACAGATATTATCATTAACAAAATATATAGTTATCTTAAGCATTTGCGCTCAGCTTTCGAGTGCAGCGCGAGACCCTGCGGCTTACCGCCGTCCCGATGGTTTCAATTCGATCCTTTATCGCGGAGGCGATAATAACATTTGGGAAATGTATCGAGGGTTCGGAGGGTCCTGGACGGCGGGACATTTCGGAAATTTGACCGCTTTGTCCGGGCTCGTGGTCGGACATGCGGTGGGAAATCCGGCGCCCTACACTACCAATGATAAAAGCATCGCGGTGGTATATCGAGAGATTGATGGAAACCTAGTCCAAGCGACTATCCCGGCCGGCGCCAGTGGCTGGACGTCGGACAAACTCACTGCTCCGCTCGGCGCTCCGTTTGCGGTCGGCGACCCCGCGGCTTACGTCCGTTCGGATGATACAAATGCGATTGTATATCGAGGCAGCAACGGCGACCTCATCGAACTATTTTTCTTCGCGGATAGTCAGGCGCATCCCGGGCCGAATCGTTGGCTGGAAAAGGACCTGAGCATTCAATCCAAACAAGGTAAGGCGCCTTTTGCCGCGGGAGATCCATCGGTTTTTGTGCGGAATTTTGATATAAACTCGGTCGTGTACCGAGCGAGCGATGGACATGTGATCGAATTATCTTCGGTCGATGGAACGTCCTGGAGCTGGCTAGACCTGACCAAAGATTCTGGCGGTGCTCCGCTCGCCGCGGGCGACCCGGTCGGGTATTTGCGTTCTGATGACACCGCTTCCGTGGTCTATCGAGACAGCAATGGCGATATTTTCGAACTCGCGCTCACCACGAAAGCGACCCACTGGCGCTTTTTTAATCTAAGTGCGAGCTGTGCAAACGGCCATGCGCCCGCTTCTATCACCGATGCCCACCCTGCCGCTTATGTTCGCTTTGATCGAGCCCCTTCCGGGCTAAGTGCGCCCCTACCGCCCTTCTTCCCTATCTTCGTGAACGCGGTGGTCTACCGGGGCACCAACAGTCATATCTACGAACTGAGTTTCGTCGAAGGCGGTACTTGGCACTTTAAAGATCTGACCGCGGCTGTCAGCGCCCCGATCGCCGCGGGCGCACCCGCTGTCTATGTCACTTCCGATTCCAAGAGCTCGGTTGTATATCGAGCGTATAGTAGCCAAATCCATGAAGTGTCTCTGAATTTGTATGCCACGTCCTGGACCTTGACTGACGTTACGTCCATCGTCAGTCCATCCGTTTGGTAATAGTTTAAAGAAACCCACAAATCACGACAGGCTCGGGCGAACTTCATTCGCCCGAGCGGTGTTTAAATGGGGGTCCGAACGCTCAAAAATGTTAGAATCGCTCGTCTGTGTTTTCACTGGAGGTTGCTATATCAAGCCGCGAGTAGTAGCCCAATTCGGGGTTATGCTTATCAACAGTAGCTGGCCAGTAAATCACTGCCCTGTCCGCCGTGTGGGACGCCCTTATTTGTGCCTTTCATTTGGGCCAGGAAATATGATAAAATACTCGGGAGTCCGTATTGAGGTGGGCTGGACCTATGTGCCGTCGATTTGTTGTTAGCCGGCTCGTGTCAGTCATTTTATAGATACTTAAATCACTTGCCTAGAGGCTGTCCGAAAAGTAATTAATTGGGAGATAGTATATATTAAAGAGAGATGCGTTTGAGTAAAATCATCAAGCATCCGAGAAGGGTAAATCCGAGGAAAACTGAAGCGTTTTTCTCCCATCGTACAAGGAG
>Ga0070717_10000668_pt1 | contig 22063 bp, 19 predicted proteins | sample LARL113metaG_FD_71366 | JGI IMG/M metagenome (GOLD analysis project Ga0070717, IMG submission 71366) | Corn, switchgrass and miscanthus rhizosphere microbial communities from Kellogg Biological Station, Michigan, USA - LAR L11-3 metaG | ecosystem: Host-associated > Plants > Roots > Rhizosphere ...
CACCAAGGCTGGGGCTGGTCAAGTGTGATCGCTGGTCTCGGCTTCCTCAAAGAGCGCTTCTCCACGCCATTTCTGTTTCACTGGCAACTCGAAGAGACGGTCAGCCGGTCGCTAGCGCCCGCTATCGTCCCTCTGCGTCCATTTTGTGGGGTGATGGGTGTCGCGCCCGCCGAAGATGGCGAATTCCGCACTCGCCCGCCGGGCATTTTCGGAGGTAACATGGACGTGCGCGACCTGTGCGCCGGTGCCACGCTTTATTTGCCGGTACTAAATCGCGGCGCACTTTTTTCCTGCGGCGATGCCCACGCCGCGCAAGGCAATGGCGAGGTCTGCATCAATGGCATCGAGTGCCCAGCCGGCGTCACGCTCCGTTTCGGTCTCCGTAAGAAACGTCCTCTGCCTGCGCCCATACTCGAATCTCCCGCCTCGCGCGAACGAGACTTGGAAGCAGGCTCGTGGATCGTGGTCGAGTCCGCGACCGACGCACTGGCCGCTGCCCGCGCGGCAACTTCCCGCATGATCGACCTTCTCGTCGCCCGCTGGAGCTTCAGCGAGCTTCACGCTTACATTCTCTGCAGCGTGGCAATGCATCTCAGCCTCAGCCAAGTCGTGAACGAGCCCATGTTCACCGTCAGTGCCTCACTTTCAAAACGAATACTCCCTTCGCGAAAGCTTTTCTAATCCACTTCATTTCGATCAGTCAATGCCCGCAACGAGAGTGAGGCTTGTCAAGATTCATCTTTACAACCGCTTATTGAAATTGCTTATCAGGCCAACAAAAACAATCAATTTCCTGGGCGCCCGAATATAGAATAGGCTGCCGTGCATAGATTCAAAACAAAACAGGCGGAGCCTAGTTGTGTGTCGGCACCGCCAGAGAATTTGTGACTTCCTTTTGCTGGCGTCGAAGTGATTCTCGTTTCGAAATTGTATTGACTAACTAGGGGAGCTGCGCCAATGCTTATCCGGCTGCGTGTTTCTGTTATATTGCTTATCGCTTTCGCCTCGCCGTTCACTTTAACGGGCCCGGCCCTAGCGCAACAGACGCTCGGCGGCATCACCGGCTCGGTAACCGATGCGAGCGGCGCCGTGTTGCCCGGCGCCACGATCACAATCGTCGGAAACCAAACCCAATTGACGCGCAGCCAGACGACCGGTGACAGCGGCACCTACTTGTTCGTTAACCTGCCCATCGGCACCTACACGGTCACGTTCGCCCACGACGGCTTCCAAAAGCAAAATATTCCTTCCATCGCCGTGCAAGCGAACCGCACCATGACCGTGAACGCCTCATTGCGCGTCGGCGGTGTCGAGGACACAGTCACCGTCAACGAAACCCCTCTAGTGAACGCCTTCGACACGACAAACGGCTACGTGCTTGACAAAGAACAGTTCGAATCCGTGCCGCTGCCGACTGGAAGTTTCACTGGAGTCGCGATCCTGTCGCCCGGCGTTAGCGCCGAGTTGCCAAGTGGCACAGGAGCGAACGCTGGCCTGGGCAATCAGTCCATCTGGGCCAACGGACAGCGCGATACGAGCAATACGTTCCTGTTGAACGGTGTAGATGCGAGCAATCTTTTCAACGGCAAAAGCACAAGTAACGTGGCTTCGGCGCGCATTGTGAACAATACTGGAGTTGCCGGCGCTTCGAGCACTACTGCGGAGATCATTCAGAGCACGGCGTCGCCCTATCTGGCCATCGGCCAGGCACTACCGACGCCCGCGCCCGAGACCGTTGAGGAATTTCGCGTGAACACGTCGATGTATGATGCGCAACAGGGCTCCACCAGCGGCGCTCACATTGACATGAGCACCGCTTCCGGTACCAACGCCATTCATGGCAGCGCCTACGTTCACCGCGGGACCGATGCGCTCAACGCCGCTCCGTATTTCTATAAACAAGACCCCAATATTCCGAGCAATCAAGATGTGCCTCAGCTACACCGCTACACAGCCGGCGGAACGCTTGGCGGCCCCCTCGTTAAAAATAAGCTGTTCGGCTTCGCTAGCTACGAGCACGTGCACGTTTCCGACTTGGAAATTGGAACGTCGCGGACGGCGGTGCCGTTCGGGCTTACCGACGATCGCAGTCCGTCGGCATTGGCTACCGTCGCCAACAATGATTTTCCGGCATCATCGACGAACGCTCTTTACACCACCAATGCAATCGTCGGAACAGGCCCGGGCGACATCAGTCCAGTAGCGTACGCACTGATGACCTATAAGCTGCCGAATGGGCAGTACTTGATCCCGTCTGCGAATCCCAATTCCGTACCGACAGTAAACTTTCCTGAGAACGTATTTCTCACCCAGCCTGCGTATTTCATATCCGACCAGGCGGTCTCCGATCTCGACTATCTCGCTAGTTCGAAGGACACGTTATCGCTGAAGTATTACTACCAACACGATCCAACTACAGCTCCCTTTGGCTTCTCCTCGGTGAAGGGCTTCACTCAGCACTTAGATGCCGGAAGCCAAGTCGCCAGCGTCACCAACACGCAATCCATCACGCCCAACTTTAGCATCGCCGAAGTGTTCGGGTTCATTCGTGAAAAAATCTATAGCACGCTTGACCAGCCCTTTACTCCACAAGCCCTGGGTATCAATGCGTTCGGCTCCAGTATATTTCCTGGCATCACGATTGCAGATGACTTCGGAAATTTCTCGCCAGATAACCCTAATTTCGTGTTCAACGCTGGGTTGAACATTGGTTCAACTGGGGCGTCTCAAGGCGCTTTTACGGGGATTTTTCAGAACCGTTGGATGCCGTCCACTAATGCGGTTTGGACTCACGGCAAACACACCCTCACGTTCGGCGGCAGCTTCTCCTATACCCAACTTAACGCGCGGGATAAACGGACGAACGCGGGCATGATTTCCTTCGCGGATTTTTCGCAGTTTCTCCAAGGCTTAGTAACTCCATACTCTTCGGACGGATTCATCACCACCACGTTCTTGCAGGGCGATGCCGACCGATACTTCCGCTCGAAGGAGACAGGTGAATACATTCAGGACAAATATCAGATTCGTCCAAACCTGAGCTTCACCGCTGGCCTCCGCTTCGACTACCACGGGGGCCTGACGGAAAAGAACGGGCGCATTTTCAACTTCGACCCGTCGCGCTACAGCTACGATGCAACTAACGACGTGATCACTTCGAACGGCTTTATCGTTGCGGGCAACAATCCCGACTTTCCGACAAAAGGTGTGAGCGATTCGACTCTCACGGGGCGGCAGTGGGGCCTTGCCCCGCGAGTCGGTCTAGCTTGGAGCCCCGCCATGTTCAAAGACAAGGTAGTGGTTCGCGCGGGCTGGGGAATGTACTATGACCGCGGCGAACTCTTCACGTATCTCTCGCCAGGCTTTGCGGCCGGAGTCATCGCTGGCGGCCCCTTCGGGGTGAATCAGACTCCGCCGTGGGTGAATTCGCAGGTTTGCAGCTCAACCCTGTTCCCTAACCTGTATTTGTTCTTTGTTCCGCAATGTGATCCCAGTTCGGCCACAGGCGGGTCCTTCTCCAATCCGTGGGGAACTACACTGCAAGCTCCTCCGAGCGGCAATCCGGCTAACTTGGTCCTTCCCAACGCTGCTGCCATCCAGAATTTTGCTCAGCTTTTCTCATTCGCCGACTACAATCGCGCCAACAAGCTTCCTTACACCATGAACCAGACTCTTGACATTCAGTGGCAGCCTCGGAACGATCTGGCCATTGAAATCGGCTACGTCGGCAACCTGGGTCGCCATGCAGTGGTTCCCGTACCCTTCAACCAGGCACAGATTGCCTCACCATCGAACCCGGTCCGTAAGGGTAGTCCAGTCGAGCAGGACTACACGTATGGCTATTCGATTCTAGACCCCACAACTTTTGGACCGTATGCCCTTCCCAGCGGCCAGCCATACCTGCAAACGTTTGAAGGGGGGAATGTCGATCTCCGCGTTCCCTATCTCGGTTACTCCTCTGAGTCGGAATCGTATATGGCGGCCGGAATCTCCGCTTATCACGCGCTTCAGACTCATGTTGAGAAACGCATGAGTCACGGCCTGCAGGTCGGCTTCTCGTACACTTACTCTCACGCAACCGATGAGCAAAGCGCGATGGGCCTCTTTTACAACGGGAACAATCCGACGAATTTGCGCTCCGGCTACGGTCTAGCGGATTTCGACCGCAAGCATGTGGTCAACTTCACGTATCGCTACGAACTGCCAAAGTTCTTCTCGGGATCGTCATTCAAGGGCAAGGTTGCCAACGGGTGGGCCATTTCTGGCCTGACCGTTATCCAAAGTGGCCAGCCCTACAGCGTTATCGATTATTCGGGTGCGGTCGGCAGCATTTTCTACGGCACTTCTGACGGCATCACGAATCCGATCGTTCCTCTCGTGAACTGCTCACCCCAGCAGGCGATCACTGGGGCATCGGGCACGAAGGCCGGTTTTCCTGCGCTCAATCCGAATTGTTTCGGCCTGCCGCTGCTGGCCCCTGGAGCGTTAAATGGTGCGATTCCTTCCAATGACCCTTACGAGACTAATTTCATCGACCACGGCCAGCGCAATATTTTCCGGCAACCCTGGCAGAGACGCGCGGACATCTCCATCGCGAAGACCACACAAATCACCGAACGTTCTTCCCTGAAGTACGCTCTCGATATCTTCAATGTAACCAATACCGCGAGCTTTGATATCCCGATCGACGACATAAGCCAGAACATCAACTTCAACGACTTTCCGACCGCTGGAACACCCGCGACTTCGACGCCTTGCAACAACAGTTTCTCGGGTACCCTCTACGTCTGCCAGTCTCTGAGCGGTCTGGGTGTCACCAATAAAACAATCTCCAACCCGCGGCAGATTCAGATGTCGTTGAGCCTCACCTTCTGAAGGTTGCCCGAAACACCAGTGTTGGGCTATTTGGAATGGGCGCGGCTGGAAGCCGCGCCCATTCCAAGGCGGCGTTAATCCAGTGCTTCAGCCACGATTGCGAATTGACTCTCCTCACGCCGCACTAACCATCACCGAGAGCGTTTCCACGGTGGCGCCCTCGAAGCGCGCTTGAAGCTCCGCGCCAGACGAAAAGACCTTCCCAGGAACGTGCCGCGCGGGAAACGTAAAACTCAAATCGGGTTCTGCGAACGGGTACGGATCAAGCACGAAATGCCGCTGCCCCGCCGACCTAACCTCCACCCGAGCATATCCGCCACCACGCAGCCGCAACGGGTGCAGCAAATTCGCCGGACGAGAAAAATCCACGCAGGTGAGCAGCGAAAGATTGTCTGCGGCCTGCAGCAGGTGGAAGTGGTCAAGGATTGTCGCTTCGCTTTTCTGGCCAGACGCAAGATGAGGGTCCGTGGAGACTCTCTGCATGAGAGAGCCTTGAAAACCTTTCTGGTCCGCCAGGAACTGGTCCAGGATAGGCAGATCGTTCAGCGCGATTGTCGAGCGGTCCGCGTGCTCACTCAACAGGCTGTACGTATGCATCGAGATGAGAAGCGCAGCATAAGCATCCTCTTCGGCGATCAGTCGCACCGCGCGATCGCGCACCGCGAGATAGTCCGCGAGATCAATTTCCTCAAATGCTGAGTATTTGCCGACAAGTTCGACTGAGAAAGCGCTCGGCTTTCCCTGGCGCGTGATTTGTGGCGCTGCGTCGCGCGTCGTCCAGCCGTCGTCGTGTCGGGCAATCGCCTTGAGCACATGTGCGCGTGGCTCAGGCGACGCAAAGCGGTCGTTCCCCCAGCACTCGGCAAAGGCTCCCGCCAGCCGGGCGTGATCAGGATGCGTTACCAACCACCATCCAGTTTCGCTTTCCAGGCGCAGCACTGTTGCCCTCCGTGAGATTCTTGACGCCTCTATTCCGTCTCCGGCACTCGCGCCGATTCGTGCCATCGGTGCAGGAAGTACCACTCCAAAAACATTACCGCGAAGAAAAAGCTGAACCCGAGCACGGTCGCGGCGAAGACCAGCGCAAACAGATAATCGGTTTGCAGTTGCGACGACGCATAAAGAATCGAATATCCCAGTCCCCCGACCCCCACTTGGCTCGATCCCGCATAAAGCTCGCCGGTAATCGCCCCGATCACAGAAATCCCACTGGCAATTCGGATGCCCACGAATAGCGATGGCACAGCATGTGGCAATCGCAACTTGAAGAGCCTTTGCACCGGCGACGCATTGTGCATCAGAAACAGGTGCACCAGATTTTCCTCGACGCTGATCAACCCCTGTGTGGTATTGGCGATGATCGGCGCCAGCGAAATGATGAACGCAATCAGTGCCACCGCCGCAGTGCCAGCGCCCACCCACATCAGAATCAACGGCGCGATGGCCACGATGGGTACAGTTTGCAGAAGGATCGTGTAGGGGTACAGCATTTTGCGCACCCAGCGCGATTGCGCAAAAATCAGCGCTACCACGACCCCGACCACGATGCTCGCGATCAAGCCTCCCAGAGACTCTTCAGCAGTGATTTCGGTTGACTGCAAAAGCGACGGGAATCGCGCGACCACAGCTCGGGCGACAGCCCCTGGTGATGGCAGCATATAGCTCGGCACCTTGAATGCCCACAAAATGACCTGCCAAAGGACCACTAGAATCGCAAAAACGCCAAGGGCATTTGCCAGCGTTACGAGCCGTTGTCTCATGATGCCAACACCCCGCGGAGGACATGAGTGACTTGCGCCACAAGCGCCTCGAACTCAGTGCGCTCGCGCAGTTGTGCGCCGCGCGGAAACGGGAGATCCACCGGAATCACCGCATGAATGCGTCCTGGGTTCGGCGCGAGCACGACAATGCGGGTCGAAAGAAACACTGCTTCGGCGACCGAGTGAGTCACGAAAACCGCTGTCCATTGCCGCTCCGCGCGCAGGCGAAGCAACTCTTCATTCAGGCGGTCGCGGCTCATCTCATCGAGCGAAGCGAACGGTTCATCCATCAGCAGCAGTTGCGGATTGGTGGCCAGCGCACGAGCGATTGAGACTCGCATCTTCATACCACCAGAAAGTTCGCGCGGGTAAGCCTTAGCAACGTGGCTCAATCCTACCAACCGAAGAAGCGACGCGACCTTCTCCTGGCGACTCTCGTTGGTAACGCCTTCGAGTTCGAGCCCCAACCCTACGTTTTCCTTCACCGTGCGCCAGGGAAGCAGCGTTGCATCCTGAAAAATGAAGGAGATCGTTTCGCGCACATTCCGAGGCGTAGTGCCGTCGACACTGATGGTTCCGGTCGTAGGCGGGGTCAGTCCCGAAATCAACTTTAACACGGTGGATTTACCGCAGCCCGACGGGCCGATGATGCTGACGAATTCCCCCTTGAGCACTCTCAAGTCGATCGACTGCAAAACGAGCTGACCGTTGCCATAGCCTTTGCTCACCGCACTCAGTTCGACCTGTGAAGCATTGGAATTGGAATCCGGGCTCATCCGCCGCCCTCTATCACAGGCAAGTGCAGCGCCGAAGGACGATCACTCGTGTGATAAACAACTTGCGTCGAACGCTGCCAATCCCAGGAAGTGGCGCGGCACGACAGAACTCCGCTGCCTGGATTGCGGTCGTACAGGGGAAAAGCTCCGCTGGCAATCTCCACGCGTATGCGGTCTCCGGCAGCAAAGAGGCAGGAGGTGGGTTCCAGGTCGAACTGCCAACAATGTATTTTGCCAGCGGCATATCCGGTCTTGGCAAACAGCCAACCTGACCGAGCGATTCCTATGCAGATGAATTCCGCCGCGCCACCGGCACGAACTCGCACCAGCTTAGCCGTGAGATCGCTATGGCCAGCCGACGTCGCGCAATAGAGCGAGACTCGCGGCACGCCAAACAGCTGCATCGGCGCGGCCAGCGGCTCGGTCGTATATACGAGCAGATTGTTGCCGAGTTCGAGTGCGGACTGATCGAACTGTCCGCTCGGTGCCGCCACTCCTCCTGGCGCGAGCACCGGTACTTCAGGATCACAAACAAAGATGTCGGCAGCTTCGTCGAGGGCGGGCTTCGATGTAGAAAGCACGCCGTCGCCCTTGCGCGAGTTCGCACGGCCGGAACTGCGCAAGTAGAGCACGTGATTAGTTCCCCCAGGAAATGCATCACTGTTCCGCCAACGATTTTCGCCAAGCACGAAATAGCGGACGCGCGGCTCGTTCGAGAACTCGCCTGAATCCTTGAGCCAATGATTGAACCAGCGCAGCAGGAGCGCGTCGGTATCAAGCAGTGCCGCGTCGCCAAAATCCGCAGCGCCAGCGCGGTCCCCCCAAGGAATGTGCATCCAAGGCCCAGCAACAAGATATTGATTTTCACGCGCCATGGGGCTTCTGGCATGCTGAGTGAGGGCGACAAAGCCGTCGATGCTGCCCTTGAGATAAGTGTCGTACCAGCCCGAAATGTGCAGAGCCGGGACACAGATGCGGTCAACCTTCTTACTGATGTCGAGCGACGACCAATATTCGTCCGGGTCAGAGTGATCGAACCAGTCGAGCACGTAGCTCAGCAGTCCTTGGCCATGAAGCGCAGGATGATCGCGGAATGGAAGAACGCTCGTCTGCCCCGCTAGATTAGACCATGCCTGCTCAAGCCGGTCGCTGGCTTCACGCAACTTGAGTCGGCGCGCGTCGGCTTTCAACATCTGCAGTCCCCATCCCAGCGCCGACGCAAAACGCAAGGCTCCGTTGTGATAGAACCAGCCGTGGTAAAGATCATGCGCCGTCATGCCGGGCGCAATGCAGAGCAGCCCTTCCGGTTGCTCACTGGCGGCGAGAAGCTGCGTCATCCCCTGGTAAGAGAAGCCGTACATGCCGAAACGTCCGTTCGATTCAGGCCGCTTGCGAAGCCAGGCGATAGTTTCCGCCCCATCCCGTGCCTCATGCCGAAAGGGATAAAAAGCGCCGCCAGAGTCGCCTCGGCCCCGCACATCCTGGACCACCACGTTATAACCCTGCCGTGCGAACCACGCCGGATGTGCGTAGGTCACGGTCGAAGCGACGTCCTGGCCATAAGGCTGACGCATTAATAAGGTAGGCTGGGGGCCGGCGTGAGGCGGGTAGTAGTGGTCGGAAACAAGTTCAGTTCCATCCGACAAACGACAGCGCACGGCCCGTTGCAGCCGTACACCATTGCCGCATGCAATCGTTTCTCCTTTGAACCAGGCTCCGTTCATGATTCGGGCGAATTCGGGAACGCGATCATTGCCTGCAGTGCCGCCGCAAGGCGTGTTGCGGCTTGGTCGAGCCACCGCGCTCCGTTTTCCGCTGTAGCCGGCCGCGGGTCGCCCATCACTCCGCTTGACGCGATGTCGCGCGTTAGCCAGGCAAACGTAGCCACGGCGTTTTCCGGTAACAACATTTCCGGCTTCGTCACGTCCGCAATGTAGTTCGAGGTGTAAGCGGAGCGATCAACTAGTTCAGGCACCGATGCCAGAAGCAGCGCGGTTTCAACTTCGCCAGCGTGAAATCCGTAAGTGCGCTCCTGCGGCATGAGACCCTCAAACTGGACGCCAGCGGTGCCGTGCAAAGCAAAAGTGCGGAGCCCGAATTCGGCGCGCAGGTCGCGCGCCATCACGTCAATTAGCGACGTATTTCCGCCGTGCGTGTTGTAGAGCACCAACCGCTGGAAGCCCGCGCCCGCGAGACTCGCCCCCAAGTCTCGGAGCACTGCCATAAACGTGGCCGCACTCAAAGAGAGCGTTCCAGGAAACCCTATGTGCTCATTGCTCTTGCCATAGTGGACTGGCGGCAAAGCATAGACCGACGAATCCGCCGGCAGTTTGGCCAGTGCATGGCCAAGTAGAAGATTATTGATGAGCGTATCGGTCGCCAGCGGCAGATGGTGCCCATGCTGCTCGATGGCCGCTGTGGGCAAAACCAGCAGCGTGGACTCACGAAGAAGGGCGTCCGCCTGCTTCCAGTTGAGATAGGAAAAATTGCGGTTGTCCGGGACCCACGTCTTCATCGTGCGAGCTCTCCCGCTTTGAAGGTAATCATCTTTCCCGGATTCAGCAGGCCCTTGGGGTCGTAGCGCTGCTTGGCCAGCAACTGAACATTGTCGGCACGATATCGCCCGCCTCCCTCGACGTTGTTGACGTGAGGATTCGCAACAAAAACGCCGACCTCGCGACAAAACGAAATCATGTCGTTGAGCCGCTCCTCCGTCCTGTAGTAAACAACTGGGATCGCGCCGGGAATCATGCGTCCGTCTCCGCTCTTCCAGAACTCCATGTGAAAAAGGAATTCGTTGCCGAAGCGCTCCTTCAGCTGCCTCATTTGGTCACGAACGGTGACGGGATCGAAGGCGCACTGCAGATAAGTGTAGGCCTCATTGCACCGCATCGCCCACAAAGTCGTATGGTTCCAGGTGTAATCCGAGAGCAGCGGCCTAGTGCGCAGACCCAGATATCTTCCTGAGTAGGTGATTTCCCCTCCTTGCTTGCGTGCAACGGTCTCGAGTTCCGCGCATTGTGTCTCGGCGATCAGGAAAAAGATGAGCGCTTTGCCATGGGATACGCACTCCTTTACGGGTGTAAAGAACGACGGGATCGGCCATTCGAAGGGCGTGACCAGGCGTTTGGTCCACCTGGGATCGCCCGCGATACGTTCACTGAAATCGAAAGCCGCCTCGAATTGATCGAACGCAATCGCGCATTGCGACCACTCCACTGCTGGCGTGAGCGTAAGCCAGATGCGCGTGACAATTCCGTTCGTCCCCCATGCGTGAAGAATGTCGTGGACGGCTTCTCCCTCATGCAAAACAACCCTAGGCTCCGCCTCCATAGTCACAACTTCGAGCGCGCGCACGGTCTGAAAGTCGCGGAGGTTGCCATGCGCGACCGAGCCCACGCCTCCGGAACCGCCCCCAAGAAACCCTCCCACCGAAGCTTTCATTATCGTCGAGGGATAACAGCGCAGCTCCCAGCCCAGCTTTCGTGCTTCGTTTTCGAGCGTGCCCAGGCGGACGCCGGGCTCACAAACGGCAACGCCGTCGGGCAGGATTTGTTCAACCTGGTCCATGCGCGCCAGATCAAGCACAACGCCTCCATGCAACGGGACCGCCTGACCGTAGTTGCCAGTGCCAGCGCCTCGCGCGGTGACGGGAATCTCGTGCGCGTTACAATAACGCAGAATCGCCTGGATCTCCGCCGCGTTCACGGGCTGCACGACAAGATCGCCAACTTTGCCGTCGAGTTGCCGGCGCAGAACCGGCGAATACCAGTAGAAGTCGCGGGAAAGCTGCTTGACTGCCTGCGGTTGCGTGAGGACACGCGAGGCATCGCCGAGGAGGGTGCTGAGTCCGGTAGCGTGGCCCGAGTCCATGGTGTCAAAAGCCTCTAGCTTCTGGCGGCTTTCCTCCGCGATGAACTCCAACTGCGAAAAGCTTTTTGCATATTCGGGTGCGTGAAAAGCGTGACGCAAAGCTCTCGAAGAATCGGGCCGTCAACCTCGCAGCGCATGTCCGCGCGGCTTGCAATTTGGCGAGCGGCAACGTGAATTTGCAGACAATATCGGCTCGCGTCCGCGATGGTTGCGCCATAGACGACGCGGTCCAGGCGCGCCCACAGTGCGTTGGCCATACACATTGGGCATGGCTCACAGGTGGAATACATTGTGTATCCGGCAAGTGAGACGCTCTTTAGTTTCTTACACGCCAAGCGGACCGTGCGCACTTCGGCGTGAGCTGATGGATCGCTCTCGCGCATTACGGCATTGGTCGCTTGCATCAGCGGCTCTCCTGTCCGCGTGTTGACAATGAGAGCGCCAAATGGCACGGGGCGAGGGGTGTTCAGCGTACGGGCTGTAAAGCGGAAAAGCGCGCGCATGCGCGCTTCGTCGAGATGGGACCTACTCGCACGTCGCGTTTTCGGGCGTGCCATGCGGGATTTTAGCACGGCAGCTCGGATGAAACGCGGCGTCGGTATAGGGCTTGGCCGACGCATATTTCCTTTCTTAGCGGGGCTGCGGCAAAATCCTTTTTGCTAATGGCTCCGCCACAGCACGAATTCGCATTACTTCACGCCCTCCCGTTAAGGCGGCGCAGCATGCTAATCTTCTGCATGCGCAGGCTTTTTTCGTCGCGCCTCGGGAGTAACCGCGCAATCCTTATATGCCTACTGCTTGGGGGCTGCAATCGTCTCGCGCCCGACCTGGGTCTGACCAAACTCACTCTTCAGGCCGACTGGTATCCTCAGCCGGAGCATGGCGGGTTCTACACCGCGCTGGTCAACGGCTATTACAAGGATGCAGGCCTGGATGTCTCCATCATGCCCGGCGGCCCCTACCTGACCGCCGAGCAGCAAGTATCCGCGGGCGTAGCCCAGATGGGCATGAGTTCATCGGACAAAATTCTCGAGTCGATTGCAGACGGCCAGCAGCTCGTCGCCGTCGCTGCGACCATGCAGCGCGATCCACAAGGCATCATGGTGCGCAAGGACTCGCCCATCCATTCCTTCGCCGACCTGAACGGCCACACTGTGGCGGTGAAGCCCGGCGCCACCTGGTTTCAATACATCGAAAAGCGATATCAACTCACGAACGTACGCGAAATTCCGGCCATGATGAATGTCGCCAACTTCGTGGCGAATCCCCAATACATCCAACAGGCGTTCGCGACCTCGGAACCCTTTTTTGCGCGGCAGGCAGGCATTGAAACACGCTTGCTGCTCACCAGCGATGCGGGCTACGACCCCTACCGTGTAATGTTCACCACGCAAGATTTCCTACGTCAGCATCCTGATGTGGTTGCTAAATTCGTGAAGGCTTCGCTAAGGGGATGGCAAGATTACCTCAACGATCCGACGGCAGCCCACGCGGCCATCGCAAAACTGAACCCTGCGCTCAACCCCGAATGGATGGAGTTTACCTGGAAGGCATTGCGCGACGGCCATTTTGTCGCGGGCAACACCCCCAACGGTGCGCAACTCGGCGGCATGGATGCGCAACGCTGGGACGCGATGTACAAGCAGCTTGTAGATTTGAAGGTCATCGACAAACAATTCGATCCCGCAACGGCGTACACGTTGCAATTTGTCAGCAGCAAGTAGGAATTTTGTGTCGTCCAGTGGCTCCTGCTTCACTCCGAGCGACAGCCCCGAGCTGAGCCGGCTGAGCCGAGTTCCGTTGCTACCCCGGTTTTGTGTTGTATGATGAGGCAACGCTTTTTCCGTGAGGGGAGCGTCATGAAACGTGACCGCGGTCTGCTCAATTCCCTGCCCAAGGTCCTTCTACACGAGCACCTGGACGGCGTGCTCCGTCCGCAAACTGTCATCGAGTTAGCACGCGCCACAGGATACGCGGGGCTTCCGACCGAAGATCCTGAGCAACTCGCCGCCTGGTTTTATCAAGGCGCAAACAAAGGAAGCCTCCCTGAGTATCTGTTAGGCTTCGCGCACACCATCGCCGTCATGCAGAACGAAGAAGCTTTGGAGCGGGTCGCCTATGAGCAGGCCGAAGACCTCAGCCAAGATGGCGTAGTCTACTTTGAATCTCGCTTCGCGCCCATCTTTCACACGCGCAACGGATTGACCCATCAACAGGTAGTAGCAGCGGTGTTGAAGGGACTCAATCGCGGGCGGCAGGATTTTGGCATCCAGTCAGGACTGATCATCTGCGCGATGCGAAACATGAACATATCGCTCGAAATGGCGGAACTGGCCGTTGATTTTCGCCAGCGCGGGGTCGTCGGCTTCGATCTCGCGGGCGAGGAAGGCGGCTATCCGCCCAAGAAGCACGTTGACGCGTTTCATTTCATCCAGCGCGAAAACTTTAATATCACCATCCACGCCGGCGAGGGATACGGCAAGGAATCCATTTGGCAGGCCATTCAATATTGCGGCGCGCACCGCATCGGGCACGCGACCAGACTCATAGACGACATCACAATCGTGGACGGAAAAGTAGTGAAGCTCGGCGACCTGGCGCAATACGTCCTCGACAAGCGCATTCCGCTGGAGATTTGCCTGCTCAGCAATGTCCACACCGGCGCAACCCCCAGCGTGGCCGAGCACCCCTTCAAGATTTTCTATCAACAAAAATTCCGCGTAATGCTAAACACCGATAATCGCCTGATGAGCAACACCACGCTAACTCGCGAATTCGAAGTCGCCGCCGAGACCTTTGGTCTGACTCTGAACGACTTTGAAATTCTCACCATCAACGCCATGAAGAGCGCCTTCCTGCCCTACGACCAGCGCTGCAATTTTATCTATTCGGTGCTGAAACCGGGCTACGCCAAAGCTAAGGAATTCCTCAGACGCGAGCGTGGGATTGTGAGTTACTGAAGCCATTACAAATTCCGATAAGCTGTGAGATTTACGATCTCTCATAAATCTATCTGGTGGTCAGGTTTAGCTCAGCGAGGATTCGTTTCGGTTTGGCCGTGATACGTCAGCAACTCGAATGTCGCTGCATCCGGAGCGGTTCCGTTCCGCTTCCGGCCACGGTTCCGGGCGCGATGCCATCATTGCCGTTCTGACTTCCTCTGGTTTTCTCGCCCTCCCGTTTTAAGAAGGAAAGCCAAAGTAATCGCCCTTTCAATTCATTGCCCATTGGCGGAATAGAATGCGCGAAGGCTCGGGGCAAACCGCATATTCTCAGCCCGGTTTTGCCGCCTTCGGCCAAACGATAGAAAGAAACATGACAACGCTCATTCCGGACAGGAGTGCCAAGGGGCGCATCCGGCAAAGAACGAACTGGATTACCGCATTAGATGCCTAACAGCGAGTAATTTCCGAGCGGCCATGGTCCCAGGACTCTTCACGAAATCAGCATCCCCGCAATCTAAGCCGACATTAGATTCGCCATCGTCCCTGCAAGCATCGCGCGCAAACCGAGCCGCGCTAGTTCTCCTCGCTGATTCGGCGCAAGTGCCCCAATACCACCGATCTGGATGCCGATGGAACTCAGGTTAGCGAAGCCGCACAACGCAAATGTCGCAATGGTGAACGAGCGCGGATCGAGCGTGCTTTTCATCGTGCCGAGCTGCGCAAAGGCGACGAATTCGTTGAGCACCATGCGCGTCCCCAGCAGATTCCGGATCGCCGTGGCATCGTGCCAGTGGATTCCGATCAGCCACGCCACCGGCGCGAACGCCCATCCAAACACCTGCTGCAGACTGTAGGGAAACCATGACATGTGGATGTGCGTCCAACCCATCATGGCGTTGACGAGGGCCAGCAAGGCAAGAAACGTGATGAGCATCGCGCCCACGTTCAAGGCCAGATGCAACCCATCGATGGTGCCGCGAGCAATTGCGCCGAGAATATTTGATTCCTTCTCCATGTGCGGCATTTCGACGCGCCCGGCGGTCAACGGTCTCCCGGTCTCAGGCACCAGCATCTTGGCAATCAGCAGCGTGCCCGGAGCGGTCACGATGACGGCCGTCAGCAAATGTTTCGCATCCGCGCCGCCCACGGCGATGTAGGGGGCCATCATGCCTCCAGAGATGTGCGCCATGCCGCTGGTCATGACCGTCATCAGCTCGGATTCAGTGAGCTCAGGAAGAAACGGCCGGATGCTGAGCGGAGCTTCGGTCTGCCCCATAAAAATGCTGGCCGCAAGGTTGAGCGACTGCGTACCGAGAGGCTGGTCCATGTTCGTGATCAGCGCGACCACTTTCTTGCCCATGCTCTCCCCGGTTTCGACCATCAACTGGGCTAGAAACGCCGCATCCTTTTCTTGTTTCATAAAAGCGCCCGAGCCGGTCTTTACATCCAGCACTAGCGCATCGATTCCCTCGGCGAGTTTCTTGCTCATAATCGAAGCGCAAATCAAGTAGAGACTCTCAACCGTCGCGGTCACGTCGCGCAGTGCATAGAGTTTTCGGTCCGCTGGCGCGATCTCCTCCGTCTGACCGATCATGGCACAACTGCAAGCGTCCAGCACTCGCCGAAACTCCGCGACCGTAAGTTTCACGTTGAAACCAGGAATGGACTCGAGCTTATCGAGTGTGCCGCCGGTGTGCCCGAGCCCGCTGATCATAGGAACGACCAAGCCTCCTGCGGCCACCAGCGGCGCCGCTGGCGGCAAAGCCGGTGGAAGTCTTCACCCAATCCACTCCGGCTTCTCCACAAATTTCGCAGAGACGGATTTTCGCCGCATCATCATGGTAAGCATTTTCAAAAATGACTTTGATCTTCGCCCCACCCGCATGCGTAGCCTTGGTCAGCGCCTCAATTTCGCTCCGCACATACTTCCACTCGCAGCTGCGGGCTTTGCTGAGATTGATCACCGCATCGAGTTCAGTAGCGCCGTCCTTGAGTGCCTGCTCGACCTCAGCGAGCTTTACAGAAGTCGTGTGCCCACCATGGGGAGATCCAATCGTAGTGCTCGGTTGCACATTGCTTCCGTGCAGCAAACCGGCACAACCCGCAACGTAATAGGGCAAAATGCAGACGCTCGCCACGTCGTACGGCCTGGCAATTCGGCAGCCAGCGTCCAACTCTGCCACAGTCAGCGCAGGATTGAGCAAAGAGTGATCAATCGTCCTCGATATGTCCGTGTAGGAATACGTTGCACCCATATCCGCGAATTATAGTCGGCGAGTAGCTGAACGGGCCACGACTGTCGATCAGCTGTCGCGATGAACCCACCAGGGCGCTTGTCAGGAAGATGTCAAAGTTCTGCACATTTCCGATCCAGCCTGGCGGATATTGGTTGAAAAGCTGGAGGAGGGCATTCGGAAACTGACGGCTACCGGAGGATAGCCTTACCGTTTCGGGCGCACGACATCGATACCGACTGGCGGCCCGATTCGATACGTCGCTGCAAAACTCCCCTGATTCACCGCCAAGCCCACACGTCCCCGCGAATCAATGTACAGGAGAGGCCGATTGAGGGGCACATCGCTGAACGTGCGCACAAACGGCAAATCGAGAGATGTACTTCCCATCGAAACGTGCACTGTGTCGCCGTGCCGATAGCCGAGTTTCATGAACTCATCGCCGTCTATATTCGTGGCCAGGTTGCCGAAGGGCCCGTCGGTCGCGATCACTTCTCCATGCAAGCCGCGCTCGTCCAATTTCACCGGCGCCAGGTTTAGACGGACCAATTTGTCGGCGTCGAGTTCCCTGCCGACCTGAGTCCAGTCCTCACCACGGGCAAGGTGCGCGCCGACCGGCGAAAAAATATCTCTGCCGTGAAAAGTGGAAGACAGCGCTGAACCGATCATCCAATTGCGGTTTGTGATCTCGCGCGCCGCTTCAATCCCGTCGCGATCAGCAACCAGGGTAATCAAGCCGTTATCCGGAAGCACGAAATACTGCCCGCGTTTCGATTTCACGACCACTGCTTTGCGCGTGCTGCCCACTCCCGGATCCACCACTGCCACAAACACCGTCCCCTCCGGATAGTAAGGACTCGCGCCATAAAGAAACCGCGCACCGTCCAGGATCGAATAAGGCGTAACCTGATGCGTCAGGTCCACGATACGCAGGTCGGGCGCAATCGAATACATCACTCCCTTGCAAATCGGCACGGAATCATCCAGCACGCCAAAATCCGTCATAAAGACGACGGTTGGCGGGGTTCCGGCCGCACTAGCGGGGCGGATCCACCAACTTGCCGCAAGAACAGCAAGAAAAAGAAACGCAATTGGCCGGGACCTCACTGACTGAAATCCTCGCATAGTGTTATTGATGAAGCCTCCAGCGTCGCACTGATGTTACCCCTTTAGATCGATGGCGATTTCCTTTACGACCGTGCGCACCAGGTCAGTGAAGTCTCCTCTTACCCGCTCCGCGGTCTCGAGGACTTCTACATGATTGAGCGGCTTATCCAGAATTCCTGCCGCCATATTAGTCACGCACGAGATCGCCAACACTTTCATCCCCAGGTGCCTAGCGACGATCACTTCGGGGACGGTCGACATGCCTACCAAATCGGCGCCAATCGTCCGCAGATAACGAATCTCGGCAGGCGTTTCATAGCTTGGCCCCAGCAGCCCAGCATAGATCCCCTCATAAAGGCTCTTCCCCGATCGTTTCGCCGCTTCACCGGCAATGTCACGATACGGCTTCCAGTAGGCTTGCGTCATGTCGGAAAAACGCAATCCGAAGCGGTCGTCGTTGGGCCCGGTCAGCGGATTCTGCCCTTGCTTGATTAATGTGGTCGCTTATCCCGACCAGCACCCCTTGCTGGTATTCGAGATTGATTCCTCCGGCAGCATTGGTGAGTATTCCGGTGACTGCGGGGCGACTGCTCCATCGCCGCCAATCGCAATAAGGGTGTCGATCGGCCCCGCATAGTCAGAGTATTTGCGGGCGTTGCCAATGGACATTCCGCCTGCGGTCTCGACACTGCCGCCCGATCCCGTAAAAAGAATCTGGATTGAGTAATAGCGTTCTCCATTGGCAGTCGCACGTTCGAAAACGGATGAGGGGCCCGTTAGGTCGAGGATTTCGAACGGGGACGCCACAAGAAAAGCGATTACTGGATGTTGGCGCTCCATGATGCCGTCAGTATCGCACACGTGGGTCGCGGGCAGTTGTTGCTACCGATTTGTAAATAACCTTCGTCGAAATATTGGCTGCGGTGAGCAATGAGAAAAAACCGTTTTCCGATTCCTGGCGATCCATTCGACTTTCTCCGTGAAATGAAGTTGAAGCGCCGAGTCACGATCGACGGCATGAAGCTCAACGATCAACGGTGTGCATCTGGGACTTCACTGGCGTGGGAGACGAGCGCACGTCGGAGCAACTCCAAATCGCCCAGCACGGAACCGGCACGGTCTATATGCAACCTAAGCTCGCAACCCTGCTCGCGTGCCTCAATGGTGCATTCATCAATCACCTCGCTAAGTAGAGACTCCATATCGACGGTTTCTCTTCACAATGTCGTCGGATCAACCTCGGCACGCGCGACGTCGAGCAGTTGATCCACAAGATTATTGAGCCGCGCCGACTCCAACTCAATCTGGTCCAATGCGCCGTGCGTCCCGGTACGCGCCAGTCCTATCGCCAAACGCAACCGTGTTAAGGGCGAGCGGAGTTCGTGAGACACATCTATACAGTCGCGATCCACTCCGCCGGCTGTATTTGGTTAAAGGCTTCTAGCCATACGTGGTCACTTTTCCGGCAGGGATTGACATTGCTGTCGCAGCTGGCTATCCACTCTATCACCGTGCCGTCGCACGTCTACTGCGATTCGACTCGATTTGCCATTGCAGGCATCACAAACCCAAGAAATAAGAGACAAATAAGCAATCTCCGCAAGTGCCCTCCAGTTGTGCGGAACCGATCGGTCTTCCCGTCTAACGACGTGTGATGACAAGCATGAGTGTGTCTGCTTCAGAGGGGAACCCGCTGCGAAATGCCGATCAGGCCGCGTGTTTGAAGAGCGGGCAAGACCTAAGAATACGAGACATCTGGCTAGACTGTTTCGCGCCCGCTATTCCAGCTTCGGTTGGGCGGCGAACTCCACACCACGCGCACTCAATGCACAATCCAGCGCAGGAGCTTTTTCGGGGTGGCGTACAAACTCGGCTGCCAGTTGCTGACCACAGCGGTAGTATCCCGCCACGTGACTGCGTCCGCGGAGCTCAACGAAATATGCATGGCTCAGCGGACCTACGAGCTGCTGCCCCCAAGCCGGAGGAGTATCGGGATCGAACTCCCCAGCCATGATGAGCGTAGGCACACTACTGACCACCGCCTGGTTCTCCTTTGTCGGTGCGGAAGGAACCTGCCAAGCATCGCAAACCTCGGGCGGCAACGTCCCAAGGTTTAGGCCTCCCAACCCCTGTGCCGGCGACACTTGGGCGGCGATTGCACTGCGGTCCTCAAAGGGGAGCTCTTCGCTGCACCACACCGAATAGCGAAGACCCCACGCGAATCCGGATGCACCCAGGTTCTTCCGCACAAGTCCGGTGAGCCCCTGGTAATCTCCTCTGGATGCTTCGGAAATGAGGCGAGGCAGGTCGGGGATGGCATTCAAATCATGCAGTGCGCTATAGAAAGCTCTGGCTACTTCTGCCCCTGCTATCTTAGGCGGCTTGCCTCCGGCTTCCTGCGGCGTAATCGACAACCGCAGCGGGGCCTCATCGGACCTGCGGATCAGGTCGTAGAATTTTTTTCTCACGTCGCCATAGGAATGCGCACATCCTGGGGAGCCTGCGCATCGATCAAAAACAACATTCAGCGCCCGGATCATATTCGCCGCGCTTGCTTCCTCGAAGTTAACTTCCAGCGGCAACACAGAGTCCAGCAACATGCTCCGAACGCTGTTTGGATAGTCCCGCGCCACCGTCAGCATTAGCCGAGTGCTGTAGGAAATCCCATAGAGGTCCCATTGCTCGTAACCTAGTGCCTTCCGCAGATCCTCGATGTCCGCAGCGGTCTCGGCGCTAGTGTACCCGGATAAATCCACACCCTCAGATACGAGTCGATTCCGGCAGTTGCGTGCCGCCGCCTCCAAAACCTTGTCGGCCGGAGCTCGTTTGAGGCGGCCCGCGGCTATCTCACTCTTTGGCTCGGCCATTTCAGGACATGTCAGCGCCGGGTCGGCATTGGGCGCTCCGCGCTGCTCTAACAACACGTAGTCACGGTCTTCGGTGAAGATCACATCGCGGCTTGTGGGAGCGCGGGAAACACTGCTAAGGCCAGGTCCGCCTGTCATGAAAAGCACTGCATCGCGCGGCGCTCCCGGTGCTCGGCTATGTAAGACCACCACCGGGAGGTGGATCACGCGACTTTTTTCGCTGGAGCGGTTCTCCGGCACGCTGAGAATTCCGCACTCAGCCTTGTCATCTTGCAATAAAGGACCCGCGCACGTCGTCTTCTCGAAGTGTGGAAGCGGAGATACGGCGGACGCACCTTGCGCGCCAGCGGCAGTAGAACACACCAATGTGGATGCAACAATCCATGATCGAGACAGGCGCATAGCAATTTAGACGTGTGGAAAAGTGCGGGGTGAGCCTGCCGCTCCACCAGCGCACGTTCGGAGACTTCCGCCTTCATAGGCGGGATAACTTTTATCATTTGCGCTGCGGGCCCGGGATGATGACCAATGGAATGTCAGTCGAAATCACTTTCCACAAGCCGACTTGCCGTTAGCTATCCGAATTCGAGGCCGGAAGTTTCTCCGTCCGCGACGCGCAGCGTAACGCGGGGGGAACGCGGAATATCTGCGTCACCACATGATCAGATACGCCGAGGAAGTCTGTTAGATGGTTCTTGGGCAAGAGGGTTTTTGGGTAGTTTTTGGGTAAGAGAGTTCTTGCCATCACCAGCCGGACGCATGGCGTGCGCTGGGAAGGGAGTCAGGGCCTGCATGATTTCTGTGAGGTGCCGCTGGCGTTCGATTGCGTAGCGGCGCTGGCTTGTGCCGCGCTCGGAACTCCACGCCCTCCCACTGCGTAACCTCTATACTGACAAATGTATTTCCGTACATCACCATGTTCTCCGAGAGTCTTAGCAGGACTCGCTTTCCGCAACAGCCCGGGCAACACACCATATGAACAACCGAAACGCCGTGATCAACCCGTCAAATTCCGCTCAGATCCCTATCTCGCATCGCTGGATTTCCTCCGGATATGTTTCCATCGCCGCTGTCGCGCTCGTCCGCGTGCTGCTCTACCTCGTAGCCGCGCCGCACTACGGCTACTTCCGCGATGAAATGTATTACCTTGCTTGCGGAGAGCATCCGGCCTGGGGATACATTGACCAGCCTCCTCTCATCGCATGGATGGCTTGGCTCCTTCAGCATTCCATAGGTACCTCGCTCTATGCTCTTCGCTTGCTTCCCATGCTCGCGGGCGCTGGAACCATCGTGCTTACCGGCCTTCTTGCGCGGAAGCTCGGGGGCGGACCATGGGCTATGTTCCTTGCGTCGCTTGCGGTGCTGGTCGCGCCCATTAATCTCACGCTCACGCACTTGTTCACCATGAACGCCTTCGACCCACTGCTGTGGACAGTCATTGCGTGGCTCCTCGTCGATCTCATCCAGACCGGCGCCGAGAAAATCTGGTTATGGATCGGCGTCCTCGTCGGCATCAGCCTGCTCACCAAGTATGGTGTCCTCTTCTTCGTCGTGGGACTCCTCGCCGGCGTGCTCTTCTCACCGCTCCGCAAAAGCCTAATGCGCCCGTGGTTCTGGGCTGGATGT
>Ga0070717_10000669_pt1 | contig 22050 bp, 22 predicted proteins | sample LARL113metaG_FD_71366 | JGI IMG/M metagenome (GOLD analysis project Ga0070717, IMG submission 71366) | Corn, switchgrass and miscanthus rhizosphere microbial communities from Kellogg Biological Station, Michigan, USA - LAR L11-3 metaG | ecosystem: Host-associated > Plants > Roots > Rhizosphere ...
GCTTCAACTTCGCTCTCGGGGATCGGGCTTTCGGCAACCGGGAGATCGCCGTCCTCGGAAATATGGGCGGGACCGATCGCAATGCCCGGAGAGACTGCGAGGCCCGACAATCTATGCTCGCTGCCCCGGCTCTTCGACGTGATACTGGCGGCCTCTTCAGTCCTCATCGAATTTGCATTCAACGAGCCCGGCCAGAGCGGTGACCGCCGCCTCGGCTTCGCGTCCCGTCGCGGTGAGCTCGATGACCGTTCCCGGCGCAGCCGCCAACATCATCAGCCCCATGATGGACCGGCCGGAGACTTCGGTGCCGTTCTTGCGCACCCAGATTTCGGCATCGAATAGCCCCGCCGTCTTGACAAAGCGGGCGGCGGCGCGGGCGTGAAGACCCTTCTGGTTGCAAATCGTCGCACTTCGACATGCAAAGCCGGCCGGCGGCTCCTGATCACCAACGGGCATCTGATTCATGGGCTCAGCGCTCACCGGCGCGCGTCGGTGAGCAGCTGGGAGGCTACGTTGATGTATTTCCGGCCGGCTTCCTGTGCCCCGAGAACTGTCCGTTCGAGGCTCTCGCTCTGCCGCAGACTGGCGAGCTTGATCAGCATCGGCAGGTTGACGCCGGCGATGACCTCGATCTTGGCCCGATCCATGACGGAAATAGCGAGGTTTGAAGGAGTACCGCCGAACATGTCGGTCAGCAATACGGCACCGTCGCCGGTGTCGACTGCCGCAATGGAGCGCAGGATCTCTTGCCGCCGCTGTTCCATGTCGTCATCGGGGCCGATGCAGACAGCGGCAATTTGCGTTTGTGCGCCGACGACGTGTTCTAGCGCGGCAACAAACTCCGCTGCGAGCCGCCCATGGGTCACCAGAACCATGCCGATCATTGGATTCCTCTACCGGAACGACCCGCTGCCCTCAGCTTGCAAGGGCCGGCGCACCCGTCGAGATCGGCGCGGGAGAGCCGGACATTGCGAGATCGCGATGCGACAACTCGACGCGCGACCCGGCGGTGCGCAACTCTGCAGCCAGCCGTTCGGCGACATAAACAGAGCGATGCCGGCCGCCGGTGCAGCCGATACCGATCGTCAGATAGGTCTTGCCTTCCTTCTCGTAGCGCGGCAAAAGCGACCACAGCAGTCGCCATAGCCCCGAGAAAAAGGCCGGAAAGCCCGGGTCTCGTTCGATATGCTCGGCGACCGCGGGGTGGAGTCCGTTCAGCGACCGCAGCTCCGGAACATAATGCGGATTGTCGAGAAAGCGCACGTCGAAGATCAGATCAGCATCTCGCGGTAGGCCATGACGGTACGCAAAAGAAGTGATGAAAATACGAAGACCGATGGTCTCCTGGGCGAAATGGCCGGTCAACAAGCGTTTCAGTGCGCCGGCAGTCAGATAGGAGGTGTCGATCACGAGATCAGCGCGATCACGCAGGGCAGAAACCACTCGGCGTTCGAGCCGGATTCCGTCCATGACAGGGCGGTCTCCAGCGAGAGGGTGAGGACGACGCGTTTCCGTATAGCGCCGTTCGAGCCGCTCGTCATCACAGTCGATAAAAATCACTTCTAACTCGCGAGCAGTTCGGCCAACGACGTGGTCGAGAGTCTCGAGCATACTTTCGATGGCAAAGCCGCGCGTCCGCAAATCGGCACCGACCGCGATTGCCGGCGCATCCGCTGCCGCGCTTTCGATGAGGGCAGGTACAAGCGAAAGGGGCAAGTTGTCGAAGGCCTCGTAGCCCATGTCCTCAAGCGTCCTCAACGCCGTCGATCGCCCTGCTCCCGACATCCCTGTAACCAGAAGCACCCTGCCGCGCGCGGTGGTATCCGGCTTGCGGTGCCTTCGACCATTTTGGGTCATCATCGCCCTGTTATAACGGGAAGCTGGGCCACCTGAAACTCGCGCGCCGCCAGACGGACCTTCGCCGCAGCCGAAATTTCAAAAGCGGCAAGAACGATAAGCGGAATAGCAAGCCCCAGTATCTCCTCGAAACGGGGTTCGGGAAGCCGCTCCACCGTAGCGGAGGCTACTAGATCGACAAGCAGCGTGAGAGGCGCCTCGGCAAGGGCATCGACGCGCACAATCCCGATACCACGGACCTCTAATAGACCGGCAATCGAGTCGGGTGAGCGCACAAGGATGTGCTGACCCGCTCGCCGCAGCTCGACCTGATCATCGGCAACCAGGTGAGCTCCACCGTCAATCAACCGCAGCGCGAGATCGGATTTTCCCGCGCCCGGACGACCACGGAGCAGCACGGCATCCCGCTCGATCGCGATTGCGGTCGCATGGACCAGGACGGGTTTGCTCACAGCTCTCCCGGAAGCCTTATACAGAAGCGCGCACCAACGATCGTGCCTCCGGGATCCTTGCGGTTCTCGGCCCAGATCATCCCGCGATGCGCCTCGACGATCTGCTTCGAAATCGAGAGCCCAAGTCCAGAGTGAGTACCGAACTTCTCTCCGAGCGGGCGCTCCGTATAGAAGCGGTCGAAGATGGCCGTCAACTTGTCGTCGGGAATTCCAGGTCCTTCGTCGTCGACCACAACCAGGACCGCCCGCCCATCGTGCCGCGCCGTCAGGCGAATTTCACCAATCGGCGGACTAAAGGAAACCGCGTTACCAATGACATTGCGGAACACCTGGGACAGCCGTGTTTCGATCCCCGGCACGATCAGGCTCCGATCATTCTTGCTGATAGCGAGCACAAGGCGCGGTGAGTTCGCGGTCCGGGTCGCATCGTCGACATCGACGAGCGCCTGCAGCATCGCCGCGATATCGACCTGCGTCAATTCGAGGCGGCCGAGTTCGGCATCGAGGCGGGAGGCATCGGAAATATCGGTGATCAGGCGATCGAGGCGCTCGACGTCATCGAGGATGATCGCCATTAACCGCTGCTTCTTTGTGAGGTCTTCGAGCCGGGTAGCGGTCTCCACCGCGCTGCGCAACGAGCTCAAGGGGTTCTTTATCTCATGCGCGACATCGGCGGCAAATCTCTCGATGGCACTCATTCGCTGCCACAGCGCGTCGGTCATCTCACGCAGCGAGCCCGAGAGATCGCCGATCTCGTCGCCGCGCCCGGTAAAATCCGGTATCTCGACCCGACCCCGACGGCTCTGAGCGCGCTCTGCCGCGGCAGCGAGCAGACGAATGGGTCGCGCGATTGTGCCGGCGAGGTAGAAGGATAGCGCCACGGTCACCAAAAGAGCTACGCCAAAGATCCGCAGCAGCTCAAGCCGCACAGTCCGCAACTCTTCCTCGATTTCACCGCTGCCGGCGGACAGCATGACCGCTCCGAGGACTTGCTTGTAGCGCTGTATGGGAATAGCGACACTGAGGACGAGGCCGCCGCTTGCTGGATCGCTTCTGATCGTCGACCCGACCTCGCCGCGCAGCGCCCTCATCACCTCCGGATAATCCTCGGCTCGCGGCGTGATGCTCTCCTGGTACACCGGATAGCGCGTGTGGCGCGGGAGCATGCTGACGATCCAGTCGTAGACCAGATCGGCAATATGCAGGATCTTGCCGTCGCGTTCCGATTCTTCCAATTCTAGCACTTGAACGGTGTCGCCCGGCCCGCGCAGGACCCGACTGTCGGCGATGATGTCGCCTTTGACGTCAAACAGCCGGGCGCGGGTCCGTGTCGGCTCTACCAAGCGACGCATCATCTGTCGGGCGAGATCCGGAAGCAGGATTTCACCCTCATCGACCGAGTCGAGGACGGCGCCTTCACCGAGCGCGGCAGCAAACACCTTGCCCTGGGTCCTTAGTGCCTCGATTTGCTGCCCGATCAAGCTCGCCTGGTACTTGCCAAGGTATAAGAACCCGCCTCCGAGAAGGGCCAGCGCTAGCACGTTGAGGGCGAGGATCCGGCGAGTGAGCGGCGAGATCGGCCAGCGTTTTCCGCTAGATCTCGGCTGCAGATCGACGATCGAGCCAGGGCTGCGCGGGGCTCTCTCGAGCGATCGGGAGGGGGACGGCGACGTCTGATCTAGTACCGTCGCCGAAGGTGACATTGATGTCGCGACGGGTTCAGCGGTCGCGATATCGATATCCGACGCCATAGAGGGTTTCGATTTGAGCGAAATCCACATCGACTGCCTTGAACTTCTTGCGCAGACGCTTGATGTGGCTGTCGATCGTCCGATCATCGACATATATGTGCTCGCCGTACGCCGCGTCCATCAGCTGGTCGCGGTTCTTGACATGTCCTGGACGGTGGGCGAGCGATTTGAGAATCAAGAACTCGGTCACGGTGAGCTCGACGGGCCCGCCTTTCCACGTGCAGAGATGTCGCGCCGGGTCGAGGATCAGATGGCCGCGCACTACGACAGGCTCGCCCTGCGGATCTTCGCGCTCGCGGGAGAGTTCGCCGCGGCGGATCAGCGCCCGAATGCGCTCGATCAAGAGGCGCTGGGAAAAAGGCTTTTTGATATAATCGTCTGCACCCATGCGCAAACCAAGCAACTCGTCGACCTCATCGTCCTTCGAAGTCAGAAAGATCACCGGAATCGCGCTCTGTCGCCGTAGTTGGCCGAGAAGCTCCATCCCGTCCATGCGCGGCATCTTGATGTCGAGGACGGCGAGATCGACTGGCTGCGCGCTCAGCCCTTTGAGCGCCTCGGCGCCGTCGCTAAAGCAGCGCACAGCGAAACCTTCCGCCTCGAGCGCCATCGAAACCGAAGTCAGGATGTTTCGGTCGTCGTCGACGAGAGCTATCGTATTCGGCACTCTGGTCCCCCTAATCGTCCCGCACACGCACCCGAAGTTCACCGCAGTTCCCTGTCACAAATGAATATGGGCTAACCTGGGCGAAAGCAAAGCCAATGTGCCTTATTTTAGAAAAGCGAGCCGATCTTTATCCCCGGCAATATTGAAGGGGGGAGCAAAGAAGGATGACACCGATCATTTTGATGTGTACCCTAGTTAACGGGCCTTGACGTGGCCGCGCCGACGCGGCTCACTCGGATGGTGACCAAAACCAGCCATGAGCCCGGGAGTTTTTGCCGACAGCTTCTGCGCACGCGACAATGCGCGGCGCTTGCCACGAGCCTGCGCGGCGCGCCCTACGCGTCGCTTGTTCTGCTCGCTAGCGATTTGGACGCGAGCCCGTTGCTGCTGCTCTCCGATCTCGCCCAGCACAGTCGCAACATCGGCTTCGATCCGCGGGTATCCTTGCTGTTCGACGCCACCGAGGGACACGCCGACCCGCTAAGCGGGCCGCGTCTTACTCTGATCGGCCGCGCTGAAGCGATTGATGATCCACTCCGCCTCGCCCGGTTCAGCGCGCGTCACCCGACGAGCGCGACGTACATCGGCTTCGGCGACTTCCGTCTTTACCGGGTTGCGGTCGATCGCGCCCACTTCGTCGCCGGTTTTGGCCAAATTCAATGGCTCGAAGGGCGTGACTTGATGTTCATGGGTGACTTCGGCGAGCTGGCGTCCGCGGAGGCGGGGATTGTAAGCCATATGAACGCAGACCATGCGGATGTCTTGGCGAATTTCGCCCGTCATTTGCTCGGCCGCACGGCTGTTCCTTGGAGGATGACTGGTATCGATCCCGAAGGGATTGATTTGCGATGCGACTGCGAGACCGCCAGGCTTGACTTCGTCGCTCCGGTGCTAGACGCGGAGCAGGCGCGAGCCGCGCTCGTCCAACTCGCCGACGACGCGCGCAAATAACGCACCCGTTGAGGTGTCTCCGTTGCGGTCGCCCATGTATGATAATGTCGTGCCGGTGTGAAGAGGAGGAAGCGACCAATGAAGAGGGCGATCCGATGACCGGTGTGAAGGCTCGTTTCGGGTTGGATCGGCAAGGCTTGCACCACCTGGGGGCCGTGCATTGGAACCAGTCCGCGGCGGTGCTTTACGAGCACGCGGTTCACCGCGGCGAGGGCGAACTGGCTTATGGCGGCAGCTTCTCAGCGTGCACCGGCGCTTATACCGGCCGCACCCCGCGGGATAAGTACATCGTCGATGAGCCCGGCACCAAGGATACCGTATGGTGGGGCAAGATCAACCAGCCGGTTTCTCCTGAGCAGTTCGCCAGCCTGCATGAGCAGATGCGTGCCTATCTCCAGGGGCGCGAGATTTTTGTCCAAGACCTACACGCTGGCGCCGACCCGACTTACCGGCTGCCCGTGCGCGTCGTGACCGACAGCGCCTGGCACAGCCTCTTTTCGCGCAACATGTTTATTCGTCCGCCGGTTGACGAGCTTCCCGGGTTTGAGCCGGCCTTCACGATCCTGCACGCCCCGAAATTCCTCGCTGTCCCGGAACGCGACGGGATCAATTCCGAGGTCTTCATCTTTGTCAACTTTGCCGAGCGCCTTGTGCTGATCGGCGGCACCGCTTATGCGGGCGAGATCAAGAAATCGGTGTTCGGGTATCTCAATTTCGTATTGCCGGCTCGTGGCGTGCTGCCGATGCACGCTTCGGCCAATGTCGGTCCCAAAGGCGACTGTGCAATCTTCTTCGGGCTTTCCGGGACCGGCAAAACCACCCTTTCGGCCGATGCCTCGCGCACCCTGATCGGCGACGACGAGCATGGCTGGGGCCCCAAAGGCGTCTTCAATTTCGAGGGTGGCTGCTACGCCAAGGTCATCAACCTGTCGCCGGTCAACGAGCCAGAGATCTACGCGACGATCACCCGATTTGGGACGGTGCTTGAGAACGTGGTCCTCGACCCGGAAACGCGCGTTCCCGATGTCGACGATCAAAGCCTGACCGAAAACACGCGGGCCTGTTATCCGATCGACTTTATTCCAAACGCCGATCCACATGGGCTCGCCCCGCATCCGAGCAATGTCGTGATGCTGACCTGCGACGCTTTCGGCGTCATGCCGCCGATCGCCAAGCTGACGCCTGAGCAGGCGATGTACCACTTTCTGTCGGGTTATACAGCGCGCGTCGCCGGCACCGAGAAAGGACTCAGTAACGCACCTGAGGCGACATTTTCGACCTGCTTCGGTGCCCCGTTCATGCCGCGCCACCCCTCAGTCTATGCGAAGATGCTGGGGGCGCTGATCAGAGAGCACGGTGCCCAGTGCTGGCTCGTTAACACCGGTTGGTCGGGCGGCACCTATGGGGCCGGGCGACGGATGCCGATCGCGCACACCCGCGCCTTGCTGCGCGCCGCGCTCGACGGTCGGCTTGATGCTGCGCCGATGCGCAAGGACGCCAATTTCGGTCTCTTCGTGCCGGAGACTTGTCCCGAAGTGCCGAACGAGATGCTGGACCCTCGCGGCACTTGGTCCGACAAGACGGCTTATGACGAGACTGCACGCGGGTTAACCCGCCGCTTCGAAGCAAATTTCCAAGAGTACGAGCCGTTCGTCGGCAGCGAAGTCAAGGAAGCCGCAATCCGCGCCATCGCCTAGGTGAAAACCCCCTCTCCCCTCGCCAGTAGGGGAGAGGGCAAGGGGGCCCGCGTGGGCCGCCACAAGCCACCTCGCCTCCCGTGCCGTCGGCTCTCTTTCCGCCGCGAGCAAGCGGCGCACGGGAGAAGATCAATGGCGCATGAAATAGACGCGGTAGAGCTGGTCGCGGAAGGTTTGGCTGGTGGCGAGCGCGGCCTCGAAATCGGTCTTGCCGAGCACATAGGTATCGACTTCGCCGATGGCGACGACGGTCGCGTTGCGCGGCTCGCCGCTGATCAGGGCGACTTCGCCGAAGAAAATGCCCGACCCGAGGCGGGCGACCTCGTGATCGGCACGGATCACATCAACCTCGCCTTCGGAAACCAGAAAGAATTCCTCGCCGGCCTCGCCCTCGCGAATGATGGTCTCACCCGCAGCGTAATGGCGCTTCGTCATCTTTTCCGCGACGTCGGTGAGCTGCCGCGGTGTCAGGGTCTTGAACAAATCGATCGGCCGAAGGAACTCGCAAATCCGCAGCGCATCGTGCAGGACGACGTCGGACATGATTCTCCCGTCGACCATATGGACCAGGCGGTCGGCTGAATCGATGATCCGGTGATCATGGGTGACCATCATCACCGCAGAGCCATGCTCGACGGTCTGCTGCTTGAGCAGGCCGATGACGTTCATCGTCGACTCTTTGTCGAGCGCTGCAGTGGGCTCGTCGGCGAGCACCAGTCTCGGATGGTTGACGAGGGCCCGACCTATTGCGACTCTCTGGCGTTCGCCGCCTGAAAGGTGTCTCGGCTTGTAATCGATCCTGTGGCCGAGCCCGAGGCGCTCCAGAATCCCGCAGCCGCGCTTGCGCATCTCGGCGGGTGGCGCGTCGCCGAGCTGAGCGGCCATCTTGACGTTCTCATAGGCGGACAGCGCGTCGAACAGATTATGCATCTGGAAGATGAAACCGATGTCGCGCCGCACCTCTACGAGGGCTCCGCCGGCGAGTTGCGATAAATCGCGGCCGAGTACCTCAATCTTTCCTTCCTGGAGGGAACGCAAAGCTCCGATCAGGGTCAAGAGAGTGGTTTTGCCGGCCCCCGAAGGACCGGTCATCACGACAAGCTGTCCCGCCGGGATCTCGATCCGGTTGTCGAACAGGACCTGATTTCGCGCTTCGCCCTCACCGTAATAGTGGTTCAGCCCTTCGACCGCGACGACCGGCCGCGCTGCAGCGGCTTTAGCAAGTGCAGGCGCCTCGGTCCGTTCGGCGATCATCGCAGCGCACATCAGAATACCTCTGCAGGGTCGGCGCGAATTACGCGTCTTACGGCAAGCACGGCTGAGATCAGACACATCCCCAGGGTCAAGCCGAGACTCAGGAGCGTCAAGTTCACACTCATACGTAGCGGTAACAGTGCCAGCTGACCAATCACATAGTAGAGCACAATGCTGACCAACCATGCGGGGATCCACCCCGCCATAGCATTGAAAGCCGCCTGCTCGAGGACGACCCTCAACAAATATCCGGTACGATATCCTATGGCCTTTAATGTCGCATATTGCGGCAACTGGTCGGAAAGGTCGGTGTAGGTGACCTGGTACGAGATCAGCATTCCAACGACGAAGCCGACGATCGTTCCCATCGCAAAGATCGGCCCAGCCGAGGACACATCCGCCTGAAACCTGCGCTCGAACTCAACCAATTCGGGTTTGGTAAAAACCGCGATCGTGTCAGGCACCGTCTTCGTCATCGCCTGTCGAACGACGGCTGCATCCACTCCGGGGCCGACCTTGACCACTCCCAGATCGACCTGGGACGGGCTTCCGGCAGGACCGGGGAGCAGGCTCGCAAAGGTGCGGTCGCTCATCATGACCGTGCCGTCGCTCTGGAAGTCGGGACCCAGGGCAAAGCTGCCGACAACCTTGACTTTGGTGCCATTCAACTCAGCCTCCGCCGGATCGCGGTCCATCCCGAGAAAGCGTCGGGCCTGGCGATCGATAAGCACGGTATTGGCTTCCTTGAGCTTTGCACGGTTCGCGTTTACTTCGGCGAACGAAAAGACAGGTCCATCGGGATCGAAGGCGAAGGCGCGAACGAGAAAAATCTTATCGTCGAACGGGTTCTTCCAGAAAAAATTGTACCAGTCGGCATACAGCGGCCGCGCGCTTGCAACGCCTGGCAGGTTTCGCGGCGCGTCGAGGTTAGTCCGAGGAAAGGTATCTCTAGTAGCAAACTGGTATTTGTGGATGCTCTGAAGGAATAGATCACCGTCCAGCCTGCGAATGACCTCCAGCGAGCTATCGAAAAAGGCCTGTTGGAAGCCGAGCTGCATCAGCATCAGCAGCACCGCGAAACCGATGCCGCAGGCCGACCGCAGCAGACGCGGCTTGTTTGCGAGGAGATTGCGCCGGGCGAGCGGTACGGAACCCGGTTGGAATCCCTTTGGATGCCGGCGGACTGGGGAGGGAGCGATCGACAGAACGGTCTCCTCAGAACACATCGGCGGGGGCAGCCCGCCGCAAGCTTTCGACCGAAAGCAGCGCCGAAGCCAATGCCATAACAAGGGCGGCGCCAAACACGACAAAAACGCGCGCCTCGCTCATCGTCACAGGAAGGAGTGTCTGATCTCGGATGATCGAGTAAAGACCGAGTGCCGCAGCCAGCGCCGGAACAAAACCCGCGATGACGATCAACAGTGACATTGCACCAACGGTCCAGACCAATGAACGGTCGGCGTAGCCGATCGCCTTCAACGTCGCGAATTGAGGCAATTGTCGGCCGACTTGGGTCGACACGATCTGGTAGACAATCATGATCCCGACGATGAATGAGATCAGCAGTCCCGAGCCGAAGATGATCCCGACTGAGGTACGGGTCGTCCAATACGCGGTTTCGTGCGCCTCCAACTCCCGGCGGGTGAATATTTGGATACCGGACCCGCTCGCCTGGCGTAGATCGCCGGCCGCACTCTCAGCCTCTACTCCTGGCTTCAGCTCGATCGCGCCGAGATTGACCATATCGAGGCCGCGGCCCGGAAACAGCCGGGCAAAGTTCGGAGCGCTGGCCAGCGCGACCCCGAGGCCCATAAAACCCGTTCCCAAAACGTATTGCCCGCCGATCGTCATGTTGCGAGCCCCGATCTCGACCACTCGGCCGGCGTTGAGCGGTCCGAATATCGGACGGGTAGCGCTGTCGACGAGGAGCGTGTCGGTGCGCTCGAGGACACTCAGCTGTTGCTCGATGCTGTCGGGGATGAAGATGTGTGTCGCAGGTTCAAAGCCGATCACGAAGACATCCGGCCAGACACCCCCTTCGCCACCCTTCCATTTGGCAAATCCAAAATAGATCGGCGTCGCCTGCTCAACGGCGGTTGATGCCCTCACCCGATCGAGTTGGCTGAGCGGAAAAGCTCCCGGTTGCGCTTGGTACTCGTATTGGTCCGAGACCAGCAAGAGGTCGAATCGCATATTGTCATAAAGCAGCAAGCCTCCGCGCGGCACGGCATAGAAGAAGCCGAGCTCGACAAAGACAAGAAGGATGGCCATGAAAATCCCAATCAGCGCGAGCCCAGTCCGCCTTTTGTCGTAAGCCAAGATGCGCCAGGCGAGCGGAACCTTCACGGTGTGCCGGCTCGGAAACCGCTGCAACGATTGCGAAGGAGCGCGGGCGCTGTCACAACTGGACCCCCTCTTCCACACGTATCGTCATCCGCTGCCTGAACGGGCTCTATCCGACTGTATGAACGCGCAGATTGCCGGGTCAACCCCCTGGTACATGTGTTGGGATATTATCGTCTCGGTTCGAGTACCCGATAGGGCTAAGCACGTTCGGGCAAGTAGCAGTTCGATCCATGGCCCCGCGTTCGTGAAAATCGGGCCGCACTGCATACGTGAAGGCGGCACTGGCCGGCTGTTGGTGGCTTGAGGACCGACCCAGCCAAAGTTGGCTACTGATCCCAATGCAATAGCACCGCCGTCCGCGGCTAGAACATGGGCGCCGGAAGAGGCGCCGCGCATTCCGGGCGGCAAGGCCACTCTGGAATCGTTTACTGCTCAGCCAGCGCCCCCCTCCCCCCGCAATTCAGCCTGGACGCGTCTAAGACCCGCCGAATCTGATCGATCTGGCGCAACAAACAACCCCGAAACGCGGGCGGCGTGGCAAGCTACACGCGCCGTGGCGGGCGGGCTTGGGGATTGCAGAAGGAGCCTATCTGCCGACGCTCGGTGCCTCGGCATGGCCTGCTATGCCCTCCTCCCGGACGGGGACAAGATGGGGCCGCTCCTGGTTCGCACCGGTGATCGAGCCGTTGCGGCGCCTCGATTAGCTCCTGCTGGACTTCGGACCGTGAGGAGGATGCGCTCACCAGACACGGCACCCAGGCCGGCCTAAAGGCACCCCAAAATCGGCGCGCGGCACAATCTCGTGTCGGTCTCGTCCTCCCCCTTCCGCCGACGGGAATATACCGGCAGTGGCGCTGCCGACGAAGTTCGCGCGCCCTTAGGAACGCCCTACCGCGTGGTTCCCTACAACAACAAGGAGGCGGATGGCGGACCCCCAAGGTTCCGGCCAAATTGCCACTCGCGAAGTTGTTAACCGACTCACCCGAAATGGGAATTGGGTGGCTTCGACGACCAGCTTAGGATCGGCTCCGGCATGCTCGCGGCCAGGTGCTGCGCGCCGATTGAGGAGTAGAATGATGCCTCGTCTCACCGTCAACGGACAGACGCAAGAAGTCGATGTCGATCCCGAGACCCCGTTACTCTGGGTGCTGCGTGATACACTGGGGCTGACCGGCACGAAGTTTGGCTGCGGCATCGCTCAGTGCGGTGCGTGCACCGTCCATGTCGACGGTGTCGCTACCAGGTCGTGCTCGGCGCCGGTAAGCGCGGTCGAAGGGAGCCAGATCACGACGATCGAAGGTCTCTCGACAAACGGCGTGCTGCATCCGGTGCAAAAAGCCTGGATCGCACACGATGTTCCGCAATGCGGCTATTGCCAGAGTGGAATGATCATGGCCGTAGCGGCACTCCTCAAGGATAACCCGCAACCGAGCGATGCCGATATCAATGCGGCGATCACCAATATCTGTCGCTGCGGCACCTATGCGCGCATCCGCATGGCGATCCACACAGCCACCCAGGCGTAACGTGGAGGAATAGAGCCATGACGACCATGCCGCAAATCAGCCGCCGCTTCTTCATCACCAGCGTCGCCGCCGCCGGCGGCGGGATGACGCTGGGTTTTCGCCTGCCCGTGGGCACCAGAATTGCCGGAGCCGCAACAAATCCGGCAGAGGTCAATGCATGGGTGGTAATCCAACCTGACGACACGGTCATCATCCGCGTCGCGCGCTCCGAGATGGGGCAGGGGATCACCACCTCGCTGCCGATGCTGGTCGCCGAGGAGCTCGAATGCGACTGGAGCAAGGTGCGCGCGGAATTCCCATCGCCCGAGGAAAATCTGCGGCGCAAGCGCGCCTGGGGAGAAATGTCGACCGGCGGCAGCCGGTCGGTGCGGACTTCGCACGAATACCTCCGCAAGGCGGGCGCGATAGCGCGTGAAATGCTGATTGCCGCTGCCGCCGCGCAATGGAATGTCCCCGCAGCCGAATGTCAGGCGGCGAACAGCATCATCACCCACAAACCGAGCGGCCGCACCCTACGCTATGGCGCGGTCGCCGAAGCGGCCACTAAATTGCCGCCGCCGGTCGAGCCAAAGCTCAAGGGTCCGAAAGAATGGACTTTGCTCGGAACCCCGCAAAAGCGCCTCGACACTGCCGACAAGGTAACCGGGAAGCCACTCTTCGGCATCGATGTGCGTGTGCCGAATATGCTTTACGCCGCCATCGTCCAATGTCCGGTATTCGGCGGTACCGTAAAATCATACGATGAGGCCAAAATCCGCGGACTCAAGGGCGTGCGCCAAGTGGTGCCGTTGCCCGGTGCGGTCGCTGTCGTCGCCGACAGTTGGTGGAGAGCGACACAGGCGGTCGATGCCCTACCGGTGACCTGGGACGAAGGGCAGAACGGCAAGGTGTCGAGCGCCAGCATCGCCGAATTTCTGCGCGGCGGGCTTGCCGCGCCCGAGGCGGCGGTGGTTCGCACTAACGGCAATGTCGATGCGGGGCTCGCGAAAGCAGCAACACGCGTCGAGGCCGAATACGTGGCGCCCTTTCTCAGCCACGCGACGATGGAGCCGCAGAACTGCACCGCCCACGTCACCGCCGACAAGGTCGAGATCTGGGTGCCCACCCAGAGTGGCGAAGCCGCTCTGGCCGCGGCCGCCGGCGCTGCCGAAATGGCGCCCGAAAAGGTCGTCGTGCACAAAACAATGCTCGGCGGCGGCTTTGGTCGGCGAGGCGCGGTCCAGGACTATGTCAAGCAGGCCGTGCTGGTCGCCAAGGCGGCCGGACAGCCGGTCAAGCTGCTGTGGACACGCGAGGAGGATATCCGCCACGATTTCTACCGGCCCACGGCGATGGCTAAATTCATCGCCGGTCTCGCCGAATCCGGCATGCCGGTCGCCTGGCGAGTGCGAGTCGCCGGCCCGTCGATTATTGCCAACCTATTTCCACAGCGGCTGAGCAACGGGGTCGATCAGTCCTTCGCCAACGGCTTTACCGAAGAAATGGCGTACGAGGTCCCGAATTACGAAGTCGGTTACGCGATGCGGACGACCCACGTGCCGGTCGGCTTCTGGCGGTCGGTAAACCATTCGCAGAACGGCTTTTTCCGGGAGTGCTTTATCGACGAGATGGCGCACGCCGCCGGGCAGGATCCGTATCGGTACCGCCGCAGGCTACTGACCAACGATCCGCAGCGGCTCGCCGTGCTGGACGCTGCGGCGGAGCGGGCAGGGTGGAGCAACCCGGCGCCGGAAGGCGTCTCGCGCGGCATCGCCCTCGTCGAGGCCTACGGCAGCCTGTGTGCCCAGGTAGTCGAGGCTTCGGTCAGCGGCAAGGGCGAGGTGCGGGTGCATCGGGTAACCGCCGCGCTAGACACCGGTCACGTCGTCAACCCCGAGATCTTGCGGGCGCAGACCGAGAGCGGGATCGTTTATGGATTGTCGGCCGCGCTGTATGGCTCGATTACGATCGAGAATGGTCGCGTCCGGCAGGGGAATTTCGACGATTATGAGATGCTTCGCATCGCCGACATGCCGGCGGTCGAAACCGTATTGGTGCCGAGCGGCGCGTTTTGGGGTGGCGGCGGCGAGATCGGCGTGCCACCCCTGGCCCCCGCGTTGTGCAACGCGATCTTCGCGGCGACCGGCAAGCGCATTCGCTCTCTGCCATTGAAGGATCAGGACTTGACGCGGGCGTGAGTGAGCTGCCCTCACCCAGCCGGTCCTCTAGGCTGGGTCACCCCTCTCCCGCACTGCGGGAGAGCGTGCCGAGTTCGGCCAGGCGAGTGAGGGCATGGCCGCTCATCGGTACGCTGATGTTGATGACAATGAGCGGCGGCAGTGCATCCGCGGTACAGCCGCCGGCCGGAGCTACGTCCTGCTCGGGCTGTCATGCCACGAGCGCCAAGGTCGAGATTCCGGTTCCATCGGTCCGCGGCCGTGACCCGGCCGAGATTGTCACGGCGATGCAGGCTTTTCGTTCTGGTGAGCGGCCCTCGACAGTGATGGGACGGATCGCCAAAGGCTTCTCCGACGATGAGATCCGGGCAATTGCCGCGTGGTTGGCAACGCAACGATGATGGCAGAGGGGGTGATGCGACCGACGCGACGGGCGTTTCTGAGCAGCGGGGCCATGACATTGCTCGCCGCTCCGTGCATAGCGCAGGGAAGGGCCCGCATCGTCGTTGTCGGTGGCGGGTTTGCCGGGGCGACTTGCGCCCGGGCCCTGCGCCGAGTAGGTCCGCAGTTCGAGGTGACACTGGTCGAAGCCAACCCGACCTTCACGGCTTGTCCCTTTAGCAACAGCGTTATCGCCGGGCTGCGCGAGATCGCGGCGCAGCGCTTCAACTATGATGCGATCCGCGCCGAGGGTATCTCCGTCGCACAGAATCAGGCGACGGCAGTCGACCCGGAGGCGCGGCGGCTGAGCCTGCGCGACGGCGCGACCCTCGATTATGACAAATTGGTGCTGGCGCCCGGGATCGCGATCCGCTGGGAGGTGTTGCCCGGATACGACGAGGCGGCGGCTGCGGCGATGCCGCACGCTTGGTGGGCGGGCGATCAGACGCTGCTGCTGCGCCGTCAGCTCGCGGAAATGAAGGATGGCGGAACGGTCGTGATCTCGGCCCCGGCCAATCCCTTCCGCTGCCCTCCCGGCCCCTACGAGCGGGCGAGCCTGATCGCCTGGTACCTCCAGAAGGCAAAGCCTCGGTCAAAGCTGATCGTGCTTGATGCGAAGGACAGCTTTTCGAAGCAGCGCTTGTTTCAGGCCGCCTGGCAGCTACTCTACCCTGAGCTGATCGAGTGGGTATCGTTGTCGAATGGCGGCAAGGTGACCTCGGTCGATGCAAAGACCCGTACCCTCGTGACCGATTTCGCGACCTTCAAGGCGGATGTCGCCAATGTTATCCCGCCGCAGCGGGCCGGAAGGATTGCCGAAGCGGCGGGCGTCGCCGACGCCAGCGGCTGGTGCCCGATCGATCCGGTAACCTTCGAATCGCGCTTGCAGCCGAATATCCATGTGATCGGCGATGCCGCAACTGCGGGCGCGATGCCAAAATCGTCGTTTGCCGCCAATGCTCAGGCGAAAGTCTGCGCCCTGGCTGTGGCAACGCTGCTGCATGGCGAGACCCCGTTGCCGCCAAAGATGATCAACACCTGCTACAGTCTGGTCGCACCCGATTACGGGATCTCGATTGCCGGCGTCTACCATCCGGTCAATGGGCAGCTCGCCGATGTCGAGGGGGCGGGCGGGGTGAGCCCGCTCGATGCACCGCCCGATTTCCGCGCCCGCGAGGCCAGCTATGCGGAAGCCTGGTTCCGGACGATCACGACCGAGACCTTCGCTTGAAGCAGCCTTTGCCGCGGGCGCTGCGGTGCTCGCGGGGGCTGCCGGACTCTCCGTCACAGCTGGGGAAGAGCCGCTGGTGGCCTATACCGTCGTCGGCGATGCGATCCCCGCATCATTGACCGGGACCGGCGGCGATCCTCACCGCGGCCGGGCAATTGTTCTGGACCGCCGGCTCGGTGCCTGTCTTCTGTGTCACGCCGGTCCATTTCCCGAGGAAAAACTCCAGGGAACACTTGCACCGGACCTGTCGGGCGCAGCGTCGCGGTGGGCCGCAGGGGAGCTCCGGCTGCGTCTGGTCGATCCAACCCGCCTCAACCCGGCCACGATCATGCCGGCTTACTATCGGATGGAAGGGTTGGCCCGTGTCGGCGCGGCCTGGCGCGGTAAACCGATCCTGTCAGCCGAGCAGATCGAGGATGTGATGGCCTTCCTGCTGACCCTGCGCGATTAGCAAAGGCCGGTTCATGTACGTAAGGCACAGCACGTTGCCGACGCGCCGCATGATCCTCGCGGCGGCCGCCGGAGTGTCACTTGCCCCCTCGGTCACTCCGGCCCGGGCGACGGAAGCAACGATGGTGGAGGCGATCCGCGCGCTCATCGGCGAATCCACGCTGCAACGCGGCAGGGTCAAGCTGGAACTGCCCGCGATCGTCGAGAACGGCAATGCGGTGTCGCTGACGGTCTCGATCGAGAGCCCGATGAGCGAAACTGATCACGTCGAGAGCATTCACATCTTCAACCAGAAAAATCCACAGCCCTATGTCGCCGCTTTCAATCTCGGCCCTCGTGCCGGTAAGGCGAGCATTTCAACACGCATTCGGCTCGCCGACTCACAGCGGGTCGTGGCGATCGCACGCCTCAATGACGGCAGCTTCTGGTCCTCCAGTGCGGATGTCATCGTCACCCTCGCCGCCTGCACGGAGCAATAACGGCCGATGGCGCGGGTGCTGATCAATCTTCCCTCACAAGCCAAGCGCGGCGAAATTATCGAGATCAAGACATTGATCGCGCACCCGATGGAGAGCGGCTATCGCCTGGACAACACCGGGGCAGCGATCCCGCGCGACATCATCAACCGCTTTGTATGCACCTACAACGGCGAGGAGGTCTTCAGCGCCGAGCTGTTCCCGGCGATTGCTGCGAACCCGTTTATCGCCTTTTCCACCGTCGCGACCGAAAGTGGCGAGCTCGTCTTTGCTTGGACCGATGACCACGGCAAGACGCAGACCGAGGTCAGGCAAATCATCGTCGAATGAGGGGTTTGCCTTTGCCAGCGCTAATCGTTGCAGCCATGGCGACTGCGGCGGCAGAGACGGCGCCTGAAGCGCAGCGTTCGGGTTATGACTTCGCGGGTCGCGAAATCCGGGCGATGCAGGATGACGACACCACGAACCCAGGAATGTTGTGGGTGATGCAAGGCGAGACACTCTGGGCGAAAAAGACTGGAGCCGCCGACCGATCCTGCGCCGATTGCCACGGCGACGCGCGCATCAGCATGAAAGGCGCCGCAGCGCGCTATCCGGCGTTCGACGCCGCCCTCGACCGTCCGGTCGATCTCGAACAGCGCATCAACCAATGCCGCACCGAGCGGCAGCACGCTCAGTCTTTGGCCTGGGAGAGCGAGGATCTCCTGGCGCTGACCGCCTTTGTCGCGCACCAGTCACGCGGCGTCCCAATCGCGGTTCGAACGGACGAGCAGCTGCGACCGTTCTTTGCGTTGGGCAACGAGCTGTTCCACCGCCGCGAAGGTCAGCTGAACCTCTCCTGCAGCCAATGCCACGACGACAACTGGGGTAAGCGACTCGCTGGCAGCGTGATCCCTCAAGGGCACCCCACGGGTTACCCCCTTTATCGCCTTGAATGGCAGAGCCTCGGCTCGCTGCAGCGGCGCCTGCGCAATTGCATGATAGGGGTGCGCGCCGCGCCATACGAGTACGGCGCGCCGGAAGCTGTCGCGCTCGAACTCTATCTGATGGAGCGCGCCAGCGGCATGCCGATAGAAACGCCGGCGGTGCGTCCGTGATCGGGCGTGGCTATGCTCCGTGCCGATGCTGATTGCGGGAGAGCGCCGATGAAGGTCGAGAGGCTAGAAATTCTTCGCTGCGACGCTGGCTGGCGAAATTATCATTTCCTCAAGCTCACGACTGACGAGGGGATCGTCGGCTGGAGCGAGTTCGACGAGGGCTTTGGTTCACCCGGAGTCAGCGCCGTCATCGAGCGGCTCGCTGGGCGGGTCATCGGGCAGCCCGTCTCCGATCACGAGCGGATCTATTCCGAGCTCTACTGCGTCACCCGGCCGGCCGCCGGAGGTGTCGTCGGCGAAGGACTCGGCGCCATCGAGAATGCATTGCTTGACGCCAAGGCCAAGGCGCTTCAAGTGCCATGCTACGCGCTGCTCGGCGGCAAGGTGCGTGATCGAATCCGCGTCTACTGGTCGCATTGCGCGACTTGGCGCATCAACCATCCCACCTTCTTTACGCCGGCGATCACTACCCTCGACGGCGTAAAGGCGATCGGCGCCGAAGTCCGCGACAAGGGTTTCACGGCGCTGAAGACCAACATCTTCCTCTATGAGGGCGGTGCGCCGCGCGCCTGGCGCCCGGGCTTTGGCGTCCCCTTCGTTCCCGAGCTCAATGTCGATAAAAAAGTGCTACGCAACCTGCGCGCCCATCTCTCAGCCATTCGCGAAGGCGCCGGACCCGATGTCGACCTGCTGCTCGATCTCAACTTCAACGCCAAGACCGAAGGTTATCTAAAGATTCTCAGGGCGATAGCCGATTTCGACATGTTCTGGGTCGAGATCGACAGCTATACCCCGGAAGCGCTCGGCTATCTCCGCCGGCACAGCCCGCACCCGATTAGCTCGTGCGAAACCCTGCTTGGGCTGCGCGAGTTCCTGCCCTATTTCCGCGAGCAGGCGATGGATGTCGCGATCATCGACGCGGTCTGGAACGGCGTGTGGCAGTCGATGAAGATTGCGGCCGCTGCGGATGCGTGCGAGGTCAACATCGCTCCGCACAATTTCTATGGTCATCTCGCCACCATGATGAATGCGCATTTTGCAGCCGCTACGCCGAATTTGCGCATTATGGAGATCGATATCGACCGTCTCCCTTGGGATGGTGAGGTGTTCACCGCCGTGCCGCAATTCGAGGACGGCTATCTGGTGGTTCCCCATACGCCCGGCTGGGGTACCGAGCCGAACGAGGACGCGATTCGCGCTCATCCGCCGAAAGCGCAGGGCGGTCTGCTGGACTATCGGCGTTCCTGAACGGCGCTTGCGCCCCGCCCCGCGCTCGTTCTTGAGGTCTGACCCCGATATTGCAAATACTATAATTGATATATTGACAATAACGGGCAGATGTCGTATAGATTCCTCCCAAGGGATCGGCGTCAACCTGGTCGAGCCGCGGCCTATAAGGGCGATGGATATGTGGGGAGCTTTTAACTACTGCGAGATCTTCGTCGGTCGGTTCAGCGCGGAGGAATGCGAGCGCGTCATTGCGCTACACCAGGAAAAGAGCGCACTGCGGAGCACAATGCCGCAGGGCGACAACGGCTTCATCAGAGACAGTGATTTGTTCTGGGTTCCGCGGACGACCGAGACCGAGTGGATATTCGAGCGGATCCGGGACGTCGCCGCGCTCTACAATTCCCGATATGGGTTTGAACTTGTCGAAGAAATTGGTCAACTGCAGCTGACCCGGTACGCCAAAGATCAGCTTTACAACTGGCACATGGATCTCGGCGAAGGCGCGATGAGCTTGCGCAAAATATCGGTCGTCGTCGAACTGGCCGCCGGCGGATACGAGGGCGGCGGGACCGAAATCTTCTATGGCGAGGGGACCGACAACCGGATTGCGCTTAGGCGGGGGGACGCGTTGGTCTTTCCGTCCTTCGTCATGCACCGGGCGCTGCCCGTGCAGAGCGGTACCCGCTGGACCCTGGTTTCCTGGCTGACCGGGCCCGAACCCCTCAATTGAGGGGCCGCGGCGGTCGCTCATGATTGTTCAAATACAGAATGCGGTCAGTGACGATGATTGTCGTCTCCTGACGAAGATCTACGATCGGCTGGCCCCGCTGGCGACGGTTAAGGATTACACGGGACATCCCATCGTCTATTGGGAGCAATTCTGCAGCGCGGCAGATACGGCCGAAATTGTGCGATGCCTTGTCGACGAATTTTTGCGCAGCATAAGTACTCATTTACAAGTCGCTGACCCGCTTTACCCGGAGACGGTGATCCTGGCCGCTCTAGGCGCGGGAGGGTTCCATGGTCGACACGCGGACAATTGCCGGCAGAACGAACAGGGCGATTGGGTCGCCAATCATACCCCTAATCGCGACGCGTCCGCGATCTATTACCTCAACGAGGCGTTCGACGGTGGCGAAATCGTCTTCCACCAACAGCAGTTAGCCGTCAAGCCACGCTGCGGGCTTCTTGTGGCCTTTCCGAGCGGTGCCGACTATACACATGAAGTTCTCCCCGTGCGAAGCGGCATTCGATACACAATGGCGATCTGGTTTACGAAACAACAACGCCTCGCACTGGCGAATTTTCCGCTTGGCACGTCGACGACCGCGCCAGACATCAGAGCGCGCGGAACAACAACAGCATAGCCCCGCGCAAGCGGCGTCTCCAATCCCGCTGAGCCGCCCGCTGCATTAGGTCCAGTCCCTTTCAGTGTGAGTTATGACGGGCTGTCTAGGCTGCCTTACACTCGGGCCGCGATGCGGTTGGTGGATCGGCACCGCCCTGCAGGCCCAACAGGCGACGCAGCGCGTCGCGGCCACGCGATAGACGCGAGCGCACCGTGCCGACCGGCACGCTCAGAATCTGGGCAGCCGCCTCGTAGGACATGCCTTCTAGACCGACGAGCAGAAGGACCTCGCGTTGTTCGCCAGGGAGGTAGCCGAGTGCCCGCTCGAGCTCGCGTAACTGGCGCGAGGCCGTCGGGTCGGTCGTGGCGACGAGCGAGGATGACATCTGCTCGATATCGACAGTGGCCTGCTCGCGTACCGCGCGCCGGACCATGTTGACATACTGATTGTGCATGATGGTGAACAGCCAGGCCCGCAGATCGGTGCCCGTCTGCCACAAATGTCGCTTCGCGACGGCGCGCAGGAGGGTTTCCTGCACGAGGTCGTCTGACCGGTCGACGCTCCGCGTGAGCGCCCGCGCATAACGACGAAGCCGGGGGATTTCGGGCTCGATCTGATCGTGAAAATCCGACATCCGCTCTTCCTTCTCTTATTGGTTCCTTCGCGCCCATAAAGCCGGAGCGGCGAGACTAGATGTTAGGAAGAGCTTGTAATCTGCGTATGAATGGGTTGACGTTTTTTCGTAAAAAGTTGTAATTGAAATGTAACTCCTAGATTATTTGGGCCTGTTAAAATTTTGTTACATAACGAGAATAATCGGACTATTTACGTTAACGAAGCGAAGTTCTGTTATCTTTTGAAGCAGAACGGAAATCAAGGAACGCTGAATTTTCCAGCGTGTTTGACAGGGACCGTGATATTTTAGACGTGTCCGATGAGAGCAATTTTTGCCTCGACATTATTCGCGGTCGCGACGGCGGCTTTCACGCTGAGTTCACCTCCCGCTTCGGCCAAGGGTTGCCTCAAAGGCGCCATCATCGGCGGCGTTTGCCGGGCATTTTGCAGGTCACCATAGCTTGCTTGGGGCCGGAGCGGGCTGCGTGATCGGCCATCATGAGG
>Ga0070717_10000672_pt1 | contig 22013 bp, 20 predicted proteins | sample LARL113metaG_FD_71366 | JGI IMG/M metagenome (GOLD analysis project Ga0070717, IMG submission 71366) | Corn, switchgrass and miscanthus rhizosphere microbial communities from Kellogg Biological Station, Michigan, USA - LAR L11-3 metaG | ecosystem: Host-associated > Plants > Roots > Rhizosphere ...
GCTCGGCCCAGGGGCGTGGAATGCCGTGCTTAAGCGCGCCGGTCTGGAACAGTCAGTCTAACTTCCCATTCAGGAGTATCCCGATTGTGAAGCATCTGCGCTAATTGCAGCCGTCTCCGCGGTGACCCGCAGAAACCTTTCGGTGGTACTCGAAGATTTTGGCGAATTCATCGTCCCCACCCTGATGAAGCTGCACGGCCATCTACTCCTGCCCGAGTGGAAGACCATCGACGTTATCGATCATACGGAAGGAACTATCCATTCGGTTGTACGGATGACGGATCCTGCAGCCGACCCGCCCCATTTGACAACCAAGCGTTTGGGGCCGGACGAAGTGCTGCTGGTCTATACTTCACCGCGCAAAATGTGCGCGCTGGCGGTCGGAATCAGCAAGGGGCTGGCGAAACGCTTTGGAGAGACGATTGTCGCTAATCATCGCATGTGCATGCACCGGGGCGCTCCACGCTGCGAGATTATTTTTCGCAAAATGCGCCTGCCGCGGGCTGCCAGATGTCCCCAATAAAGACTCAGTTCATCTGCCCGTAGTACGCGCGCGTGTTGTACTCGAAGATTATCCGGTCGTTTACCTGATTTGAGTCGAAAATTCGCCGTAATTCCCGCAACATCGGCACGTGCTTCGGATCGCCTGCTCGCGGTGTGTACGAAGAGGATAAAAGCCTGCCCTCGAGACCTGGGTAATCAAAATCCTGGCGGTTATCGAAGACGCGTGTGCGGAATTTAGAGGGATCGAAAAATGCTTTTATCGTGCGGTCCGCGTCCAAGCGCCGCACCTCGTGATAATCGGTGCCATAGCGGAGTAGCAGATCTTCATATTCGCGCGAAAACCGGGAGGCATTGATGCGGCGGTCATTCCAGAGCAGGACGGTCCAGCCGCCGGGTTTGAGAATACGAACGAACTCCTGCCGCGCTTTAGCGGGATCGAACCAATGCGCCGCCTGGGCCGCTGTAATGATGTCAACGCTGTGATCTGGCAAAGTCGTCGATTCCGCAGTCCCACTTAAACTCTCAAAATGTGCGTGTCCCGCCAGAAACTCCTCGGCGGCACGGCGCATCTTCGCGTTCGGTTCAACGCCGAAAACGCGGCAACTATTCTCGAGCAGCATGTGAGTAAATATGCCGGTGCCGGACGCGACATCTGCGACCACGGATTCCGCTGAAAGTCCGCATTCTGTTTTTAGAAGCTGTATCACCTCCGCCGGATATCCTGGACGATAGCGGGCATAATCTTCGACGCGCGACGAAAATCTCTGCGTAGCATCTCTTACAGGCATGACCCAAGTTTATAGCGGTCAAGGAGTACAATCATCGGTTTCGCGCAGCGGTCCGAGAATCAGAAGGGAAGTATTAGTGTTACAGCCCGGAGAAATAGCGCCGGATTTCGACTTGCCTGCTCTGATTGGCGGGGTGAAGAAGCGATTCCATTTGGCCGAGCGCATCGGCAAGCAGCGGCTGGTGCTTGCGTTCTATCCGCTCAATTGGGAGCCGGTTAGTGCCCGACAGATGGTGAATTATCAAGTGCAGCGGGAGAAGTTGCTAGCGAGCGGGGCGGAGCTGGTGGGCATCAGCGTTGACTCGATTATGAACACGACCGCCTGGGAGCGAGAAATTGGCCCGTTCGATTATCCATTATGCAGTGATTTTTGGCCGCACGGTGAGGTGAGCCGGAAATACGCTGTATTGCGTGAGCAGGAGCCATTTGCCGGCGCCAGTGAACGGGCAATTTTTGTTGTGGGTAAGAACGGAAGAATCGAGTTCAGCAAGATTTATTCGATAGCTGAGGCGCCGGAACTTGACGATGTTTTCACGGCACTCTCCCGGACCACAGGAGCAAGATGAAAAAGTTTGCACTGGTTGCGGGCATCAGCCTGTTCTTTACGAGTATTGGCGGAACATCCCAGTCCACTTCGTCGCCGAGTGGCGGGAACCCGCTGTTCGGCTTTCGCAATCCTGCGGAAGAAATTTCCATCGAATCTCGTTTCCTCGCGGTTCCTGATCCCAAGCTGGCCGAAGCGCACCTGCACACTTTAACGCAAGCGCCGCATATGGCGGGCACGCCGGAAGATAAGGCCACGGCCGAGTATGTGGCGCAGAAATTCCGTGAAGCGGGCCTCGAAACGGAGATCGTTGAATACAAAGTTTGGATGAATTATCCGAGCGAGATCAGCGTGGACGTGACGGCGCCCGAAGGTGTGACGATGCATGGGCCCACGCGTGAACATGTCAACGGCGATCCTTATCAGGACGATCCGCGAGTGGTTATGCCCTTCAATGGCATGTCTCCGTCCGGAGACGTTGAAGCCGAGGTCGTGTATGCGAATTATGGATCACCTGAAGACCTCAAGAAGTTGGAGGATTTGAAGGTTGATGTCAGCGGCAAAATCGTGCTAGTGCGGTACGGTGAGAACTTTCGGGGGGTAAAAGCTTTCGTCGCTCAGGAGCGCGGTGCGGCAGGCGTCCTCATTTACTCCGATCCGGCTGACGACGGCTGGCGGCGAGGCGATAAATATCCGCAAGGACCGTGGCGTCCTGATGCGGGCGTGCAGCGCGGCTCGATTGGCTACATGTTCCAGTTTCCCGGTGATCCCACGACGCCGGGTGTCGCATCGGTTCCTTCGCTTCCGGATTCGAAGCGCGTTCCGCCGGAACAATCAGCGCAGTTGCCCAAGATTCCGACTACGCCTCTCTCTTACGCTGATGCTTGGCCGATACTGGAGCATCTCGGCGGCCCTGACTCGCCCCGCGACTGGCAGGGTTCGCTGCCGTTTACTTATCACGTTGGCCCAGGGCCGACAAAAGTAAGAATGCACCTCAAGCAGGATTATCAGTATCGCACGATTTGGGACGTAATCGGCAAAGTTCGTGGCGCCGAGTTTCCTGACGAATGGGTGGTCGGCGGCAATCATCGCGATGCGTGGGTGTATGGAGCGGTAGATCCTAATAGCGGCACGGCTGCCATGCTGGAGGCTGTACATGGCATCGATGAACTGTTGAAGTCGGGGTGGAAGCCGAAGCGCACGATTGTCTTCGGCAGTTGGGATGCGGAAGAAGAAGGACTGATCGGCTCGACAGAATGGGGGGAGCAGCATGCGTCGGACCTCGCGAATGCGCCGGCATACTTCAATATGGATGTGGCGGTTTCTGGCGTGAAATTCGGTGCTTCGTCGGTGCCTAGCCTTAAGCAGTTTCTACGCGATGTGACTAAGGTCGTGCCGAGCCCCAAAGGCGGAATGTTGTACGACGAATGGCGAAAAGCCAGTCGGCCTGGCGCCGAAAACGCGCAGGCGCCGACGGAAGCGATTGGCGATACCGGTAGGCTGCCGGCGGCACAAGGAAAGTCTGACGTGCCGGTTGGCGATCTGGGCAGCGGTTCCGATTACACCGTCTTTCTTCAGCACCTAGGAGTGCCATCCACTGACGTGAGCTCCACCGGGTCGTATGGCGTTTATCATTCTGTGTTCGACAACTTTGCCTGGTTTAAGAAATTCGGCGATCCCGACTTCACTTATGAGCAAGAGATGGCGCGCGTATATGGGATTGAGGCGATTCGCATGGCTGACGCCGATGTTCTTCCTTATGATTACGAAGAGTACGCGAAGGAGATCACGGCCTACATCGAAGCTGCAAAAAAGAAAGCGGAAAAAGATTTCGGCAGCCAGTCACCTGATTTCAAGCAGGCCTTGGACGCGGCACATCACTTCGAGCAGGCAGCGGCGAAGGTGCTCGAGCGTGAAAAGAATCCACCGAAAGATCCTGCCAACCTCAATCAGGCTCTACGCCAGGCCGAGCGCGCTCTATTGACTCCCGATGGCTTGCCGAATCGTCCCTGGTTTCACCACGCTATCTATGCGCCGGGGCAATATACCGGGTATGCAGCGGTGGTGATCCCAGGGGTGAACGAGGCGATCGACAGGCACGACGTGGATCGCACCCGAGAGCAAATCTCCGCCCTGGCAGCCGCGCTAAGCCGCGCCACTAAAGTGCTGGAGAGCTACCGTTAGTTACTGGTTCCCCTGCAAAAAATAGTGCTTGTCACTGTGCAAAGATTTTCATGTGTCAGAACGCCGAGGTTCCTCCAGATTTGCTTCGATTTCATCTTTGCTTCGGATTCATGCTGGACCTGAGGTAAACTGTAGTTCCTGCAAGCGCATCCAACTGCTTGCGGACAGCCGACATTCGGCGGGCGAAACATCGCTCCAGTCAGCGTGTTCGAGGTCCCGTATGGCGCTAGCGCGCATCATCACTCGATTTCCGGAAGAAGCCCACGAGTTAGTCGAAAACCTGCGGTCACGCGGGTTCGAAGTGCAAACCGAAGCGCCAGGGAAAACCTCCCCTCAGCCTGCGGACCTGGAAATCACAGTCGAAGAATGTGACGCGGAGGAAGCGCTGCAACGCGCGACGAGCGTCAAAGATGCGTGCGCCTTTGTGATGCCGGGAGCGATTACGGGCGGACTGCAACCGATCGCCGCGATTCCATTCATCCCGCAGGCGAACGTCGAAGAAAGCGAAACTGTAGGTTCTGAGGCGCGCACCGTCAGCCCGGAAATCGAAAATCTTCCTCGCCATAGTTTTGGTATGGAGTTCCTGCGCGCTGGGGCAGCCGAGTTTAGCGCTACGCCCATAAGTGATCTGGAATCGCGGCTCCTGATAAACGAAAATGCTCGCGCGATGATCTCCGAGCCTGAGCACGCTGCAACCGAGCTGCAGCCCGTTTCCCTGAACCAACAATCTGAGGACCAGCAACCTCAAATGATTTCTGCATCAGCTTCAGAACCGGTGTTCCCGCAGACAGAAGCTGATTCGCGCGCGGTAGAACCAGAATTGATTTCCGCCGAATCTCAGGTGGGAGAGGGCGCAGTCTCAGCTGCTGTAGGGATTCCCGATGCACCCAGAGAGGCTGAACCGGTCTGTGCCGAAAGCCGCTACGTTCAGGAAGCACAGGTTTCGGCACTGCAGACGCAAGACCTACAAACGGCGCCCACTATCGCAGAACCACAAGTGCCGTTGCTTGCGGCAGACGATCTCGAAATGCAAATTCAGACCGTGGAAATGGAAGACGCCGGATCTCACGCACTTCCCTCCGAGGAAGTTCACGCCCCTTCATTCGAGCAATCGCCCGGTCGAGGCTTCCCTGAGAGTGTGGAAGCGGAGGCTGAATCCATCGCGCAGGTTTCGCTCCCGTCCTCCGGCTCGGAATTGCTCTCCGGAGAAGAAGTTGCCGCGCGGCAATGCGTGCGCGAAGGAACGCCTTTACTAGAATCGCAGCCTGTTTCTGATTGGCCCATTTGGCAGCCCATCTCAGCAGAGGAAAAGGCGCGTGAAACCACGGGGCCTACGGAGCAGCAGCAGCCGATTTACGATGCTCGAACTTCCGCCCCACTTGCGCTGCCACTGCAGCGTCAAGCGGTGTCGCGTTCCACCATGCGCAGAGTTCGCAATTCCAGGCTTTTGCGCCACCCGATTTTCACCAACGAAAGGATGTTTTGGCGAACCGCCACCTTCGCGGGTGTGATCGCAATAGGTTTGTTGCTCGGGATGTCGGCACATCGGCTTTCACCTCTGCCCGCGTCTTTGCAACAGCGCTCGGTCGATGTGCAGCCTTCGGAAACAAAGCCCGCCGCCATTGTTCCTGCCGAGTTAAAACCCGTGACTCGCCCGTCCCGCGTCGGAAGCAGGGCAACTAGTGTGCCGAAACTTCCCGCCGAGATCACGCCGCCAACAGCAGCCAGTAAAGTGAAACTCGCCTCCTCGAAGCAGCCAGTTATGCCTTCAGCGAGTGATTCCAGCAAGAACGATGGTGACATTGCGCAGGATACGGTTGTGCGTTATGGCAGTAGGTCTGGTTCTAGTGCGGTGGCCCGATCGCAACAGAAGCCTGCAGTCAAACGCAATTCCGATCTCAATTAGCTGCTCTTCAGTTATCAATTGAACATGCAGAGTGTGCATTTCCCTGACGTAAATTTCTCTTGAAGATTGGTTCCGGTTTTGGTAAGTTCCCGTCCCATACAAGCAATCATTGAGGGGGGAAAGGAGCCGCATGGCTGACGTCACACCTCCCTCTTCCGCTCACCAGACGAACCCGCCGCCTGGTGGATAACCCTCCGATTACCTTCAAAACCGCATTCAAGGCCGAGATCTCCGAGATTGAAAAGTCGCGGGTGGCACGGGGAGCAACGACTGCGAAGCCTGCCGAGAAAAATCTGATCGGCTTGGCTTTTTCGGGCGGCGGCATTCGCAGCGCGACGTTTAATCTCGGTATCCTGCAAGCACTGGCCAGCAACGAACTACTGCGTTGCTTTGACTATCTTTCTACTGTTTCCGGTGGGGGTTACGTCGGCAGTTGGCTGGCGGCGCTGACCCGCCGTATGACCTTGACGGCTGGCGTACCTTTTGCAGAAGTGGAACGCCGCCTGGCGCCGAGGAAATACGAAATCGGCTCGACCGTCGAACCTCCCTTCCTGAAGTGGCTTCGCAATTACGGCAACTATCTCACGCCGCGCGTTGGCTTATTTTCCGGCGATACCTGAGCCGCCGTTGGGACCTGGCTGCGGAACGTGATTGTGAACCTGGTCGTTTTCATTCTGTTTTGGGTTGGAATGCTTCTGTTCGGGCATGGTCTGGTTCTCACGATGGTAGAGGTCTCGGCACGATATCCCCGTGGCGTTCTCACTTGGGGTGGCATTGTGCTGTTTTTTGCGGCTGTAGCCATGGCTCTCAATATGCAGGATTCCGACGATCCAGAAAATTTGCGCAGCAACACATTCAAACGAGTGAAGGTAACTGTCACGGTGATTGTGCCCTTTCTTGCCGCCGCTTTGCTTGTGAACTGCGGACTTTGGAGTTGGGCAAAACCGCGGCAAGGCCCTCTATTGGTGTGGGCGGTTGCTGGCGCGGTCTACTACTTATTGGTTTGGTCAGTTTCATTTGGCTTGGTTTCGCTCATTGGTCTTGCTCGGCGCGGCGACTCTTCTGCTGGGACCACAGATGGAGGACAGGGACCTTCTTCGCAAAAGAGGGCAGAATTGATCTCGGGGCCCGACGCGATCCTCTCTTCCTTTCTTGCCGGTGGTATCGGCGGCGCACTGCTTAAAGGCTATACGGTTCTACTGGACAAGTTTCAGTCCTGCGAGGCGAACAACTGGGCGGTGGTAGTGTGCGGGACGGGCGCGGTTCTGCTGCTTCTAATGCTTGTGGCCGCGTTGCATCTGGGTTTGATGGGCATGGGCTGCACCGATCTGGTTCGGGAGTGGTGGGCACGTCTTGGCGGGTACCTCATGCTCGTAACCCTTGCCTGGCTTGCACTCATGGGCACAACGGCTTTTGCTCCGTTATTGGTGAGATGGTGTTTGCTACGACTACCAAGAGTGAGCGTCTCCGCGGTGGTCGCGTGGGTGCTTTCCAACTGGAGCGGCTTGGCTGCGGCCAAGAGTGGACACACGAATGGCAAAGGCAAGAAGCCGCAAATCGAAGCTGAGGGGCTGAAAGAGAAAATATCCGGTTATCTGTTCACGCGAAAAGGGCTTGAAATCTTAGCGCGAGTCGCCCCGTATGTCTTCGGGGTAGGATTGCTGCTTTTGCTTTCGACCGCGGTTCACATTGGAAGCGGACTGGTAACTGACCCGGAGCAAACTCGCTTGGCATGGAATCTGCATGAAACCCCAATCGGGACCTTTTGCTGTAGTTCAATTCCGGAGCCATCAGGCGCCGTGACGAACTGGGCCCAACTTTGCGACCTTTATTGGCAGATCTTGTGTGCCGGGAACTGGGGCAGCCTGTTGCTGGTGTCACTCCTTACCTGCGGGTTGTGCCTGTTCATGTCCTGGCGGGTTGATGTGAACGAATTTTCGATGCACCATTTCTATCGCAATCGGCTGGTGCGCTGTTATCTCGGCGCTTCGAATCCTGAGCGCAGGCCTCAGCCCATCACGGGATTTGATATTAATGATGATGTATCTCTGTCCGACTTCGCTAATGGATATCCCGGCCCGTACCCATTACTGAACACCGCCCTCAACATCACCAGCGGCGAAGAGCTAGGGTTCGATAAGCGAAAAGCCAAGTCACTCGTGTTTGCTCCGCTCTATTCAGGATACGATCTGGTGGGCAGACCAAAGGGTGCGCGCTGGTTTTCTACCGAAGATGACTACCTTGGGACCTACCTGCTAACCAAGGACGGACGTAGCGATAGAAAGAGTTTCACGCGCGGCATCAGTTTAGGAACAGCCATGGCCATTTCGGCGCAGCGGCCAGCCCGAATATGGGCTACCACACCGCGCCAGCAACCGCGTTTTTTATGACGCTTTTTGCTGTTCGCTTGGGCTGGTGGATGGGGAATCCTCGATACTACTGGAAGTGGAAAAGCGCCGGCTCCACGCTGGGCCTGGCCTATTTGTTTTCCGAACTGCTGGCCCAGAGCGATCAGCAGCGTGGCTACGTCTATCTCTCTGATGGCGGACACTTCGAGAATCGCGGCGTCTACGAATTGATTAAGCGCCGCTGCCGGTTAATCGTCGCCTGCGATGCCGATTGCGACGAACAATACGGCTTCGAAGATCTGCTTTCGCTGATTGAAAAGGCTCGGGCCGACTTCGATGCTCGCATCGAAATTGACTTTGCTCAGATCCGGCCGGAACCGGGGAAAAGATCAAGCGTCGCAAACTTCGCGGTGGGGAATATCTTTTATGATCCTGCAAACCCGCAAGACCGGGCGACACTCATTTACATAAAAGCTAGTCTTCCCGAGCGGGAAGCAGTCCCAGCCGGAGCGCAACTAACGACACCCCCCAAGGCGGACTTCCCCCCGACGTTTGGCGCTACGCCGAACAATGCAAGGATTTCCCCCATCAGACCACCGCTGACCAATGGTTCGACGAACTACAGTTTGAAAGCTATCGCGCGCTGGGAGAATACATTGGTAACTTGGCGGCGCCGCAGATTCGGAAAGAAATTGAAGCGGTCCAGGCGTAGGCCGAAACTGGCGATTGCAGAAGCAAAAAAAAACACGAATACCCCAGCACGGAATTCCTTCTGCCAGCATTTACTTAGCCCTTTTTCGGCCGACCACCCTGTTTGCCCCAACGAGAGAGCTTGCTATGGTGCCTCTTCGTTGTCGATTTCCCGCCCTTCTTACCGATGCATCGGGGACACACCAACCTGGTTGCCGGATGGATTGCGCAGTAGGCCTGTTTAGGCACGGCGCACCATTGTTATGCGAATTTGCTATTTGTCAAGCCGCCAGGTCGGTTTTTCTTGCCCCGGCCCCCTCTTTTCCCCCAATTGGACAGATGCTCCTTGTATTTGGTGGTGGTCTTCTGCCCGCCGCTGGAAGCGATGCACCGGGGGCAGAACAGTTTGGTTTTTAAGTGCTGAGTGCAATGCGGATTAAATGATTTAATAGCCAGAACAATCTGATTAGCCGCTTGCTGCAAAAATTCGGCCTGGCGTTCGGAAAACTGGTTTTTTCGCCGGCTCAGGAGCGTGACCACACCGATGCTCTCCCCACGCACGATCAGAGGGACGGCGCAATAAGAATGAAGCCCCTCAGCCAGAGTGCGCTCCTCGGCGGGGAATTGGTGTTCAGCCTCCACATCGCGGCGGATTATCCGCGAGCCATGCTCGAGCGCCCAGCCATCGTGACACTCTTCCCGGCCGGAAATAGCTGTTCGCGAATTTGCCCTGCCGCGCGATGAGCTTCAGAGCATCCTGTTCCGGTTCGTAGAGAGTTAAGCCTGCGCGATCGAACAGGATGAGTTGCTTAAGGGCGGCGCACATACTTTCGAAGACTTTGTCCGGCGTTGGCTGTGCAATGGCAGCTTTGTTGACCTCCAGCAGCGTCCGGTATCTCGCGGCCAGGGGCAGTGAAACGTTCATTTCTGTCTGGTTCTCCGCGAAATATTGTGCCATGATACCGCCCCCCACTGTAAAGCTGGCTGCTGGCTTAACGTTTACTCTGAATCCGAATTCCTGTTTTCGTAACAAAAGCTTTGCGGGTCAATTTCAAAAAGCGAGCGGCTGGCTTTTTCGGAAATCAGAACAGAATAATTTCAACAGGTTCACGCGCAATCCGAAAGATTATCTTGGCGGTGAAACATTTCTCGCGGAGAGTATTCGAGAATGCCAAAGGGTCCAGCCATATCGAATCAGTCAGCGCCGAATTCCCAACCACAGCGGAAGAAAAAGTACAGCGCCCCGCAATGTATTCCCCTGACTTCAAATGAAGCGAAAGCAAAGCTGAAATCGGCAGATCCCGGCGATCCCGCCGCGAAGCAATTGTTGGAGCGGATTGCCCAACTAGAGGCTGGCAAGCGGGAGCAGAGATGAACGAATCCGAGCAAGATCGAACCGCGAACACCGCCGTTTCCAAATCGCAGTGGAAATCTGCTGCAGTTGTGGTTTTGATCCTTGCGTCAATAGCGATGCCCTGCTCCACCGTGCTGCAATTAAAGGGCAGGAGTAGCATGTTTCGGATCCGCCTCTGCTGTATGGGTTGTGGGCCGCGTTCTCACTATGGGTTGCTCTTGATGCCGCAAACTTTCTTCGAGCCCTGGGGTTACGAGTTGATGATGCTTTGGCTCCGGGGGCTGTGGCGTTATCTGGACTAGGAGTCGTGAATTTGATGAGTGTTTTCGGTGCGCTGTTCATGATGTCCCGCCTCTGAACTCTGCTGGATCGGGTCTGCTGCATCAATCGTAATCGCTGCTAAAAGAGCGCGAATTCGCGCGGCATCTGTGCCAGCTCAATCCTGAATATAAAGAAGCCCGCGCCTCATGGTTAGGCGCCAGCGACGCGAGCTTCCCGGGGGAACGCTCGATTTGGAGCATCCCAAGAACAATCTATCGCGACCTCGCGAATTGCTCTGCGAGAGTTGAGAGCTGTTTGATTTTCCGAACAAGGCTCGCGGTCAGGAGGTCCTTTGAGGGGTTGATGCCTCGGCAAGTGGAGAAGCGGGACGCGGATCAACAACTCCGCTCGGCCCTACGCCCTAAGCGCCCGCCGAAAGCTTGTGATGGCTCTTGCTCTGGGCGATACCGTATTGGCGGATTTTGTATAAGAGAGCCTTGTAGCTGATCTGCAGCAACGCCGCTGCTTGCTTGCGATTCCAGTTGGTTTCGTCGAGAGCCTTGGCAATCGCTTCCGCTTCCGCTTCATCCTTGGCGCTGCGCGCCAGGGACTTCAATCCGCCGGCAGGCTCGGTGCCGTTGCGGGGGGCTAGATCGGCACGCGGGCCGCTTCCGTCCGTCTTCGGATGCAATTCCTGCACGGCCAGCTTCTCATCCCCCAGCACCAAATAACGCTTGATGAAGTTGCTCAGTTCGCGCAGATTGCCCGGCCAGGAGTACTCCTGGCAAGCCTGTAACAGCGCCTGCGAAAGTGGAAGAGGAGGCCGCGCATACTGCTCCGACATGCGCGACATGAAGTGCTTCAAGAGAATTGGAATCTCTTCTTTGCGTTCGCGTAAGGGAGGCAACTGCAAGGTAAAAGCATTCAAACGGTAATAAAGATCTTCGCGCAGACGCTTAGTCGCCAGCGCCTCGGGGATATTAATGTTCGTCGCCGCAAGGATGCGCACATCTACCTTAATGACGGAGCGGCTGCCCAAGCGCGAAAACTGCTGGTCCTGGAGAACGTGGAGTAATTTGGCCTGAAGCAGCGGCGGCATCTCGCCAATTTCATCCAGCAGAATCGTCCCCTTGTTGCACAGCTCAAATTTACCCGGCTTGGGATGCGTCGCCCCGGTAAATGCTCCAGCTTCATAACCGAACAGCTCGCTTTCCAGCAGGTCGGCTGGCACGGCAGCACAGTTGACCTTTAAGAATGTCCGATGCGCCCGCGGCGATAATTTGTGAATGAGCCTGGCAACAACTTCTTTTCCCGTCCCGCTTTCTCCAAGGAGAAGAACTGGAATATCAACGTTTGCTACCAACGCAGATTGCGAACGGATCTTCCGCATGGCAGGGCTGGCGGCTACGAAGAATACGTCGTCACAGAGCTCTTCCACTTCGCCAACATAGTTCTGCTGGTTGATGCCAAGGCATTGATCGACCACCGCGTCGAGTTCGGCTTTCTGGAACGGCTTGGTCAAATAGTCATGGGCGCCGAGCCGTATTGCCTGTACCACTTTGCGCGTGTCGCTGACGCAGGAAAGCATCACGACTTTCACTCCCGGCCGCATCTCGCGCAATTGCTCGAGTGTCTCCAGCCCATCAATGCCGGGCATGAGCAGGTCCAGAAGCACGAGATCCGGCTGCAAACCCTTTTGCACGCGCTCCAGTGCTTCCTCCCCCGTACTGGCGGTCTCAACCTTATAGTCATCTACTTCAAGCAGCGTGCGGATATACCGGAGCATTCCCGGCTCATCATCGACCAGTAAAATTTTGGCCGTATCGCTCATTTGCTTTTCCCTTTGCCGGCGCCCGTGACAGGTTTGAGGGGAATTATGAAAGAAAACTTACACCCCGTGCCCGGTTCGCTCTCCACCCAAATTTTGCCGCCCATACTGTTAACCAGCCGTCGCGCAATCGCCAGACCCAATCCCATACCTTCAGCCTGATTCTCGTTCTGCGGCAGCCGGAAAAAATCGTCAAACACCTCAATGTGATATTCGACAGGAATGCCAGGTCCTGTATCCGAAACGCTTACCTTTACTGAGTTGGGAAGCGGATTAGTTTGGCTTCGACGCTCGCTAAGCACGGCGGGATTGTTCGCGGCGCGTCGTTCCCACATGTAAGGCTCGCCGTGCAACCAGACTGTTCCTCCCGCAGGAGTGAATTTAGATGCATTCTCCAGCAAATTCGATATGACCCGCTGTATCTTGGGGGAATCAAAGGCAAACCTGGGCACTTTATCATTGCCGAGGAAATACAGTGCCAAGCCCCTTTCCTGAAAACGATGGGACCACAGCCGGCAAACCTCAGATAAACAGGCGTTGACATCGCCCACTTCGTAACGCATCTTCGTTTCGCCGGTCTCGAGAACGCTGAAGCTCAGGAAGTCTTGTATGAACTGCTGCAAGCGCTGACCGCTGGAGCGCATATCGTGAAGAACTTCACGTTGGCGATCGTTCAGCGTCCCGAGCTTCTCACTCTGCAGCAATTCGACGTAGCCATTGAGAATGGCAAGCGGAGTCTTCAGATCATGGGCGGCCGAGCCCAAGGCGTTCGCGGTGCGCAGAAACCGCTCGCGAAGCTGGGTGTACTCCTGCAGCAGCTCATGGTAGGTCAGCGACTCTGTCGTTTGCGGCTTACTACTGGCAGGTTTCTCCGCATCCGCCGCGCCCGACCCGACTTCCTCAGAAACACACGTATTTTCTGGAGATGGTCCCATATAGGAATCTCATGGTTTGGCGGACGAAGGGGAAGGACGATAATTGCTGACTATTCCAATCTTATGGGGAAATCGTATGACAGAGTTTTCCCTCTGTCAACGAGAAATGCAAACAAACAGACACACAAGGGAAAATGCTTGCAATCGGGGGAGTTAATGGTATTGGCGGGTCCACCGCGTGGGAAACGAATGAAAGGCGAATACACACTCGCGACTATGGCGGAGGACTAGCCTTGTTTCAGAGAATCGCCCGAAATTTGACCGGTTTTGGGGGAGTAACACCCGTAACTAGTAGGTTGATTGGCACACGAGATGCGGTGAGAGGAGGAAGTATCTTAAATCCAAGGGGCTGGGTTGAATCGTAAGAAGCCGGAAATAGAGCGCCGCCAATGGCCGCGCCTTTCGTTGGCGATTCCCGTGTTCGTTCGCAGTAGGGACGAGAAGGGCAAAGAGTTCCTCGAATTTGCTACAGCCCTTAACGTCTCCGCTGGGGGTGCGCTCGTAGCGGTCCGCCGCGTGTTGCCGCTGGCGGCGCAGGTTTTGCTGGAAATACCCAGCGCGCCACTCGCCGCAGCTACTTCCTTGCCAAAGGCTTCACGCACGTTGCGTGCACGCACGCTGCGCGTAGACCATGCGGAAGGCTACCACGTGGTCGCAATGAAATTCTCTCATCCTCTCTCGAATCACCCGCTACCTCGCCGCGCCAATCGAAGGAAAGTTGATTCTTCTTTGTGAAAAAGTTTTCCCACCCGGCCAGCCCGACGCGGACTGCACTTCATTCTCGTTTTGCGACAAGAAGTGACTCAGCAGAATTCCTGTAAGCTGCCACAATGTAACGAGTTACTGCCGAAATATTTGTTCCTTCCAAGCATGCTTTTGGTTTGGCTCTAGGGGTGCAACCTCTCATCGTGTGCCGGCGTAACCGTCGGCCAATGCTATGACAACCGTCAGCTCAGTCAGTTCCCTGATTACTTCATTAGGTGAGATTCCGCCGGAGACAGTGATCTTCGGTCACTCGGAAACCATGCAGTCACTGCGTGAACGGATGGACAAAGTTGCCAGCGCCAACGTCCCCGTGCTGATTCAGGGCGAAAGCGGTACCGGCAAAGACATCATCGCCCGCATGATCCACGCCCGCTCTCCCTGGCGCACCGGCCCCTTCGTAAAAGTCAATTGCCCCGCCATCCCAGGCACTCTGCTCGAAAGTGAGCTCTTCGGATATGAAAAAGGCGCGTTCACTGGCGCCTACGGTTCGAAACCTGGACGCGTCGAATTGGCCCATCGCGGCAGTCTTTTTCTCGATGAGATTTCCGAACTGGATCTTGCGCTTCAATCGAAATTGCTGCAGTTGCTTCAGGATGGGCAGTTCTGCCGCATCGGCGCTCAGGAAGATAAGAAAGTTGAAGTGCGCGTGGTCTGCGCCACCAATCGCCGACTGGAAGAGGAAATCGAAAGCGGCACTTTTCGCCAGGATCTTTTCTATCGGATCAACGTCGTGAACCTGCACCTGCCCCCGCTTCGCGAGCGGCGGGGAGACATCGAAGATCTTGCTGCCTATTTTCTCGAGTACTACAACCGCAAATACAACTGCCGAGCCCGGGCACTTTCATTAGATCTGATGTCTGCGCTGCAGAAATATCACTGGCCGGGAAATATCCGCGAACTCGAAAACCTGATCAAGCGCTACGTGATTCTCGGCAACGAAGAAGTGATCAGCAGCGACCTCGTCGGGCGGGAGCAGGAATTCTTCAATCCTGACATCAATTTGGATGGTCCGATCTCTCTGAAGAAACTCACGCGGCAGGCAACGCGCGAACTGGAACGCAAGGTAATCTTAAAAGTGCTGCAAGCACACCATTGGAACCGCAAGCAGACCGCCCGTGCATTGAGCATCAGCTACCGTGCCCTGTTGTACAAGATTCGGGACTCCGACCTACCTGCAAACCGTTCCAAACGCCGTCCAGAAGTTATAGCCGGACAAGTCGCGGCTGCCGACTGAAGCGGGCATTCACCGCAAGATCGAATCGGAAAAGCTGACTAAAGTCCTCCCAGGTCACACTGCCGGAGAACCCGCATCGTCATGAACCGGCAATCCTAAGATTGCACAGGTTGCTCCCCAGCGCTGGCACGGCGCGATAAACTACTGTCAAGATGTGATTAGCGATATGCGGATTCGTGTCTTATTTTTCGGCATGCTGAAAGATCTGGCAGGGTATTCCAGCGAATCAATCGATCTGCCGGAGCATGCCCGCTTGGCCGACGTGCTAAGTCACTATGAAGAGCGAATTCCTCGCATGCGGGATTTGGTCACTTCCATTGCAATGTCGGTAAACCAGGAATACGCGGGAGTGGATGCAAAACTCAAGTCGGGCGACGAAGTGGCATTACTGCCTCCTGTTAGTGGTGGAGCTGTCGACGCGGCGGGCGAGATGCCCTCCGCACAGCCGATTGCAGGCCATCGCTGCGCTATTGTCCGTGAACGCATTGATACACAGGCCCTGATCGACGAGATTAAGCAGCCGGAAGATGGCGCTACGGTGATTTTTGAGGGGATTGTACGCAACAACACACACGGACGGCGCACGCTTTATCTTGATTATGAAGCTTATGAACCTATGGCGCTAACGCGCATGGAGGAGCTAGCGTTACAGGCACTCTCGAATTTCAAGATTCGCGATGTTGCCATCGTGCACCGCGTCGGGCGGATGGAAATTGGCCAGACTAGTGTGGCAATGGTGGTTGCCTCTGCGCACCGTACGGCGGCATTCGACGCTTGCCGTTGGCTCATCGACACGCTGAAGCGGACTGTGCCCATCTGGAAGAAGGAATATTTTGAGGATGGGGCGGTTTGGGCGGATGGCGAGCCGTTCCCGGCCGAGCTTCTCCGTGCCCAAGGCACCCGTTCTGGGGAGCGTGCATCTTAACCGAAGGACCAATCTCTCTGCGATTTTTCCTTGCGTCTTGTGCGGGTGAAGATTTTAAGCGCGAAGTACGCCGCAGTTTCGCAAAATTCGCAGAGACACACTCAGCTCTCACAATGAAGCAAACCGCCACTGCTGCGCTGATTTTCTGTCTGTTGCTACCTTCGTTTGCGCAAGATTCTGACACCACATTCAAAGTAAACGTAAAATTGGTAAACGTGTTCGTGACGGTCACGGACCAGCACGGCGGGCCAATTGCCAATCTGAAGAAAGACAATTTTCAGCTACGAGAAGATGATAAGGAACAAAAGATCGCGGTGTTCGATAAGGAATCGGCGCTGCCGCTGTCGATTGTGCTGGCCATAGATACCAGCCTCAGCACGCGTAAAGACCTTCCCCTTGAGTTGGCCTCGGCCCGGCGCTTCGCGCACGCAATCCTGCGGCCGGTCGACGCTCTTTCTTTGTACCAGTTCAGCGAAATCGTGAGCGAGGTTACACCCTTCACCTCCGATCTGCGGCGTATCGACCATGCTATCGACCGGATTCATGTTGGTTCTGCCACTGCACTTTATGACGCGCTCTATTTAGGGGCAGGAGCGCTCGAATCGCGACAGGGAAGGAAAGTAATGGTCGTCATCACCGACGGCGGCGACACTATGAGCAAAGTGGATTACAAAGAAGCGGTGCGTGCCGCCCAGCAGGCCGAAGCCATTTTGTACAGCGTCATTGTGGTGCCGATCGAGGCCAGCGCCGGCCGTGACACCGGCGGTGAGCATGCGCTCATCCAGCTCTCGGAAGATACGGGCGGAAAATATTTCTACGCCAGCTCCATGCCGCAGTTGGACGAAGCCTTCCGCCAGATCAGCGATGAGCTGCGCACACAATACCTGCTGGCCTATTATCCGTCGCAAAAGCTATCGGATTCCGACTTCCGGCGCATTGAGGTCCGTGTGAATGGAGTGCCGGCAGCGGGAAATTTCAAGGTGCGCCACCGTTCGGGCTATTACACGTCGAAATCGCATTGACTAATCTCGGTGTGGATTAAGATAAGAAAATGTCCAGATTCGCAGATAAACATCGTGGCGTGACTGTCCCCAGACAGAAAAGGACGTATTCGCTTTCCGCAGACTCTATCAGGTGCATAAAGCGGCTCGCCAAGAACTATAAATCAGTCTCCGCCGCTTTGGATCACTTCATTCACGAGAAGATGATCAAGTCCAAGAGGAAGAAGATTTCTGCGGGTATTCGCAGATACTACGACTCGATTGATGATGTTGAGCGCGGAGAGAACCGGAGTTGGGGTGAGTTCGCAGAGTCCCAATTTTCAGTCAAATAAATCCGACGCCTGAGCATCCGACAATACGGTAGTGGGCTGTTGCGCGTGACGCCCGCGATGGAGGCGGCTCTAACGGACCATATTTGGAGCGTAGAAGAACTCGTGGGCTTACTGGAATCAGCAGAGGCAAAAGCGGCGTGAAGGATAAGGCAGATTACAGCGGTATGACGGTGAATGAACGACTCTATGCGGCTGGACTTCTCGATGCGTGGGATGCGGCTGCCAAGTCTAGGGATCGTAATCGGATGGTTGAATTTCTAAATGAAGTTGACCTCTCGAATCAAGCCGAATGGATTTCAGATAAAATCTTGGCGAATCCAAAATTTCATGGATTCTAAGTTTTCAAAACAGCCCACTACCAACACAGCGCCGTTGACGAGACAAATTCCCATGTGAAAGTCTTATTGGTTTGATCCTGAGCTTCTCTTTTTAGAAACACTTTATTCTGGGCGTGTGCCGCCACTGCCTGTCACGGGAGCGTCCCGCTGTCATCGGGTTTTTGCGCACCAGGTTTCGAATTCTTTGCAGGGAAGGTAAACCCAAACGAATGCTGCGCCACGCTAGTTGTCGCTCCGCCATCCTGCATTTGATTTTGCTGGCGGGAGCCATCGCCCTCCTCGTTGCAATTCCGTCATCCGTTCTTGCGCAGGAATCTTCCACCGGCAGTATTTCAGGAACCGTCACTGGCCCGCGCGGCGCCTCCGTCAGCGGCGCTGACGTAACCATCACAAATAAGCTCACGGGTCAGGCCACTCATACTACGACCAGCCCGGCGGGGACCTACGCCGTTCGTGACCTCGCCCCGGGCGATTACGTCATACACGTCGAGGCTAAAGGATTTCAGCCTGCCGAGCTTCTGGTGCGAATTCAGAGTGGCGCCAGTGTCACTGGAGATGTTCGCCTGCAGCGGCTTGCCGCGCCTGCGGTTTCGCTTGTGGACACCACGAGCCCCGCGGTGCGCGGTTCGGAAACTTCGGAGCAGATGGAGCAGTTACCAACGAACCGAAATTTCCTTGAACTGGGCAATTTGCAACCTGGGGTTCAGGTTGTGGATGGAGTTGCGCTTGCTCTTGCCAAGACTGGCGTCAGTACGGTTTCCATTGTGGGGCGCAGTGGCCGCACCACACGCACGCTAGCCGACGGTGTAGACGTCACGGACGAGACGACTGGTGCAACGACGCAGAACATCCCGGTCAGCGGGGTTCAGGAGCTACAGATTTTTCAGTCCAGCTTGCCGCCGCCTTCCGCGCTGGGCGCCGGCGGCGTGGTCAACGTGGTCACGAAATCGGGCGGGAACGATTTTCATAGCCAGCTATTCGGGAATGCTCGCGATAAAGGTGCAGGCATCGCCAAGTTTCCTGGTGGACAGGCCAATCCATATTCCCGCGAGGTGTTCGGCGGCAATGTGGGCGGGCCAATCTCGAAAGACAAGCTGTTCTTCTTCCTCGGCGGAGAGTATTTCAAGCAGGACCTCGTAGCCCCCGTCGTATTCAACACGCCCTTTACTGCCCTGGATGGCAGCTATCATTCTCCATTTCGCGACACCGAACTGGATGGGCGGCTCGACTACAAGCTTTCGACTGCAGCTCGTCTGTTCTACCGTTTTAATTATGACAATCTCAAATCGGTGGATTCGTTCGGAGGCAGCAATTTCCAGGTTTTCAAGACCCGGAATCACGCTTCCACTCACACGGTCGGCCTCGACTTCGGGAGCGGAGCATCCACCCACAGCATCCGCTTCGGCTACATGCGTTTTTCAAATGGAGTTGCTGATGCAGTGGACGGTTCGGGGATCCCGAATGTCGCTCCGGGAATAAGTCTGAGTTTTAGCGGCGGATCGGGATTCGCCAGCGGCCCAAGCCCGCTGGCGCCACAGCGGATAATTCAGGGAAATAAAGAATTCCGGTACGACGGCAGCCGGATTCGGCAGTCGCACACTCTTCGATACGGTTTCGAGTTGAACAAGATTGATGATCTGGTGCTGGCGAATTTTTATGGCCTTGCGCCAGAGGTTGGATTGGATACGAGCGCGCAATCCATGTTTCTGGCGGCGAGTCAGCCGGGTGGCGTTGGAGATCCACTCAGCTATCGCGTAAATAGCATCATTCTGGGAAACGGCATCAGTTGCTTAACAGAGAAATCAGCTTTTGGGTCTCCCTGCGGCGGCGTCAGCGACACTCGCATTCAGGCCTACGCGCAGGATAGCTGGAAGGCTCGCTCCAATCTCACGCTCACCTATGGTATGCAATATGTCCGTGATACGGGGCGCTCAAATTCTGATCTACCGGGCGTTAGTGCGCTCAACACCGTAGGCAATATTCCTGGGCTGGGCGGGCGCGAGCGCCAACCTAATTTGAATTTCGCGCCGCAGGTGGGCGTGGCTTGGGACCCGGGCAAGAGTGGGCGGACGGTCTTTCGCGGTGGAATCGGCTTGTATTACGACAGCACGGTGTTCAGTAACGTGCTCTACGATCGTGTTGCCCGTCTGGCCAATGGGCAATTCAACGCACAGTCAAATGATCCATGTGCGGCCCACGGGCTCGTAGTTGTGCCGGGCACTCCTCCGACGAACTTCCCCAATGCTACGCAAATCTGCGGCAATCCGGTGGGCAGCGCTGCTCCCGCTATTGCTAATTTGCAGCAGCAGTTTCAGGCGGCCTACGCTGCGCTCAGCCCGAATTCGCCCAATGCTTCTGCCTTCGTGCAAACACTGAGCAGCCAACGGGGCCTGCTCGCTCCCAACTTTCAAACCCCGCGATCGGTGCAGATGAATCTTGGGTTTCAAAAGCAAATTCGGCAGGGAACTGTGTTCAGCCTGGATTATTTACGAAGTGTGGGAACGCATTATTTATTGGGATGGGATACGAATCACGTCGGGGATGCGGCACAGTTCCAAACAAATTGCCAGCCCCTGGCTCCGACACCCGTCCCAGTAAATTGCCTTGCAGTGCTAAACGCGATCAACAGTACGATTGCTGCGAATACCCTGACAAACGGCATATGTCCTCAAGCGACCAGCGCCGGTTCCAGTTCACAGACTGCGGTGACCTGTTATCTGACCACTGTTCCCGGCGCCAGCATGGTGGATTTTGCCACCCACGGTCTCGATTCGGGCGCGCAATTCCTTGGTGGATACCCGGTGGCCTTGTTTGGGCTCACACCGCAGACCGGGGCAGTCTTTGGCGGGTGGAATCCGGCCGCCGGCCGAGTAGTCACTTTCTTTCCTGCTGGCCGCTCCGTCTACAGCGGGCTGGAGTTTTCACTGCGCAGCCAGATTGGCAGCCCGTTTCGCGGCGCCGGAGGCACCAGCCTACAGTTGTCGTACACGCATGCCAGCTTCCACAGCAATGTTCCGGCCGGTCAGGATCTGCTGCCCCTCGCTGCCGATTTTAACCATCCGACTGCGTTCTTCGGTTCAGCGGAGCAGGATCGTAAACACCAATTTTCTATCGCGGCGTTCATGGACCTGCCGCGCGGGCTGCGGCTGGGCTTCATAGGACGCTTCGAATCTCCGCTGCCACAAACGCTCTACATTCCATCTTCGAACTTACCTGGCGAGATCTTCCGCTCAGATGTCAGCGGCGACGGGGCATTCGGCGGAGAGAGCTTAACCGGTAACAATTCTTATGGCGACATCCCGCCGGAAGGGAACATCGGCTCGTTCGGGCGCGCGATCACGGCAAAGAATTTGAATAGCACAATTCAGAATTTCAACAGCAACTTTGCGGGCGGACTAACCCCAGCCGGGCGCGATTTAGTCGCCGCCAATTTGCTTACGACCTCGCAATTACAGGCTCTGGGCGCGACCATTCCCAACATAGCATCCGCACCTCCGGGCAACGTCGGCTTGGGTTGGCTGCGCAGTTTCGACCTCATCCTGGCCTGGCCACTGAAACTGGGTGAGCGTTTCACTGTCGAACCTAGAGTTTCGGCATTCAACCTGTTCAATTTCGCTAATTTTGACGCGCCGGGCAACAAACTAGGCGGTATATTGAACGGCGGCGCAGGGGAAGCCAACGGCACCACCGCGGTCAATCGTTTCGCGGCCCGCACCGGCCCGGGGTCAGGTATCTTCACGCTGGGGGCGCCTAGGCAGGTGGAGTTTGGGGTGAAGATCAGGTTTTAGGGTGTTGACCCGAGCTGGACGCGCAATCCCCGCGTTCATTTTTTGTACATTTCAGCGCATTTCTGTTTTCCGTAGTGAAATTCCAGCTTTTGTATCATCGCAACCCTCCGATGTTCTGTCGTGAAGCAGAGTTCCCTCCTAAGTTGTTGAATTGTCTAGCTCACATTGTTGATGGTGTCTTGGCTGGCTGTTTGCATGTGTTTTGTTGGTTGGGGGCGCTGTACCTCGGGTCTGCAAAGACTTTAAGTGAGACGGTCAATCATTCTTGCCGCCGGTTCTGTTCGCAAGC
>Ga0070717_10000673_pt1 | contig 21982 bp, 22 predicted proteins | sample LARL113metaG_FD_71366 | JGI IMG/M metagenome (GOLD analysis project Ga0070717, IMG submission 71366) | Corn, switchgrass and miscanthus rhizosphere microbial communities from Kellogg Biological Station, Michigan, USA - LAR L11-3 metaG | ecosystem: Host-associated > Plants > Roots > Rhizosphere ...
TGTCCTGTTCTCCGCGTTGGGGCCTCACTTTGTCCAATATCGGCCCGATATCGCCCAATCTAGCGTAGTTTCAAAACCTCGACCCCCGGCAGGGGTTTGCCTTCCATCCATTCAAGAAACGCGCCGCCGGCGGTCGAAACATAGGAAAAATCGTTGGCGACGCCGGCCTGGTTCAGCGCCGCCACCGTATCGCCGCCGCCGGCGACCGAAATCAGCTTTTTCGCCCTGGTCCGCTCGGCGGCGTGCCGCGCAGCCACCATGGTGCCGCGGTCGAACGGCGTCATCTCGAAGGCCCCTAACGGGCCGTTCCAGACCAGGGTCGCGGCGTCGTCGATTGCGGCATGAATACGCGCGGTCGATTGCGGGCCGACGTCGAGGATCATGCCCTCGGGGGGGATGGCGTCGAGGCCATAGGCATGCGACGGCGAATTGGCCGCGAAATAAAACGCCACCACGGCGTCCACCGGCAGGATGATCGCGCAATTTGCGGCGGTGGCCTTCTCTAGGATCCTAAGCGCCGTCGGTGCCAGGTCCTTTTCGGCCAGCGACTTGCCGATGGCGACGCCTTGCGCGTGCAGGAACGTATTGGCCATGCCGCCGCCGATGACGAGCGCATCGACCTTGGTCACGAGGTTTTCAAGGAGGTCGATCTTGGTGGAAACCTTGGCGCCGCCGATGATCGCGATCACCGGTTTGGTCGGGGATTCCAGCGCCTTGGAAAGCGCGTCGAGCTCGGCCTGCATGGTGCGGCCGGCATAGGCCGGCAATCTGTGGCCGAGGCCTTCGGTCGAAGCGTGCGCGCGGTGCGCGGCCGAGAACGCATCGTTGACCCAGATGTCGCCAAGCTTTGCCAGTTCGGCGACGAAGGCCGGATCGTTCTTTTCTTCCTCGTTGTGGAAGCGGGTGTTTTCCAGACAAAGAATGTCGCCATCCTTCATCGCGGCGATGGCGCTCTCGGCGGGTCCGCCGACGCAATCATCGGCGAATGCGACCGGCTTGTTGATGACGCTTGCGAGCGCTGCCGCAACGGGCTTGAGCGACTCCTTGGGATCGCGCCCCTTGGGCCGGCCGAAATGCGCGAGCAGGATCACCTTGCCGCCCTTGCCGGAGATTTCGATGATCGTCGGCGCGACGCGCTCGAGCCTTGTGGCGTCGGTGACGCGGCCGTTTTCCATCGGCACGTTGAGGTCGACGCGCAAGAGCACGCGCTTGCCTTTGACGTCGACGTCATCGAGGGTGCGGAATTGTTTCATTAGAAGATTACCACAAACGCGGAAGTGTCAGGTTGGAAGGCCGTTCCGGTCCGGCGGGTCGCCTTCCTGCCTGGTCGTGACCTTCATGCCCTGTCGGAACCCGTAGACAATCACCGCGATCAGCAAGATCACGCCGGGAATGCCGATCCAAGCCGGTAGCGTCATCACACGCTTCCCGTTACAGTTTCTTCCCCATCGCCACGGCGGTATCGGCCATGCGGTTGGAGAAACCCCATTCATTGTCGTACCACGACATCACCCGCACCAGCGTGCCGTTCTGCACCTTGGTCTGGTCCATGTGGAAGGTCGCCGAATGCGGATCATGATTGAAGTCGATCGAGACGTTGGGATGCGTGGTATAGGCCAAGATGCCCTTGAGCTGCTGCTCTGAGGCACGCTTCATCGCTTCGTTGATCTCTTCCTTGGTGGTCTTGCGGGAAGCGACGATCTTGAGATCAATCACCGAGACGTTCGCCACAGGCACGCGGATCGAGACGCCGTCGAGCTTGCCCTTGAGTTCCGGCAGCACCAGCCCAATCGCCTTCGCAGCCCCCGTCGAGGTCGGGATCATCGACATCGCAGCCGCCCGGCCGCGATAGAGATCCTTGTGCAGGGTATCGAGCGTCGGCTGGTCGCCGGTATAGGCGTGGATCGTGGTCATGAAGCCGGTCTCGATGCCGACAGCGTCGTTCAAGACCTTGGCAACCGGCGCCAGGCAATTGGTGGTGCAGGAGCCGTTGGAGACCACGAGCTGATCCTTGGTCAGGGTGTCGTGGTTGACGCCGTAGACGATCGTGGCGTCGGCGCCGTCGGCGGGCGCCGAGACCAGCACGCGCTTGGCGCCGGCGGTCAGATGCGCGGAGGCCTTGTCCTTGGCGGTGAAGATGCCGGTGCATTCCATCGCGATGTCGACGCCGAGTTCCTTCCACGGCAGCTTGGACGGATCGCGCTCGGCCGAAACCTTGATCTTGCCGTTGCCGAGGCTGATCGTGTCGCCCTCGACCGTCACGGTTCCGGGGAAACGCCCGTGCACCGAATCGTAGCGCAACAGATGGGCGTTGGTCTCGACCGGGCCGAGATCGTTGATCCCGACCACCTCGATATCCTTGCGGCCGGACTCGGCGATCGCCCGCAGCACGTTGCGGCCGATACGGCCAAACCCGTTGATCGCGACCCGGACTGCCATGCTGGTTTCTCCTCTAAAGCTGATGCCATCCCCGCGAGGAAACTCGCCTCACGGAGATTCTGACGGCGGATCGCCCGGTTCGGCCGGGCGAGAACGGACTAGATGGCCTTTACCTAGTCCTTTTTCCGCACAAGCTCAATCCTCAGCCCAGGCGCTTCAGGACAGCGTTAACCGCAGCCTCAGCGGTAATTCCGAAGTGCTTGAAAAGGTCCTTGGCCGGGCCGCTTTCGCCGAAGCCGTGCATGCCGATAAAAACGCCATCGTTCCCGATCACGGCATCCCAGCCCCAGCGCACGGCCGCCTCTATCGCCACCTTGACCGGGGCGTTGCCGATGATGGCTGTCTTTCGCTCGGCCGGCTGGGCCAGCAGCAATTCGAGCGAGGGCACCGAAACTACCCGCGACGCGATGCCGCGCTCAGCCAGTTGCTTCTGCGCCGCGACCGCGATCTCGACCTCGGAGCCGGAGGCAAACAGCGACACCTCGGCCTCGCTCTGGGCTGCGACCAGCTCATAGCCGCCGTGTGCGCACGGGCTGTCGTTCGGTGCGGTGGTGCGCAACTGCGGCAGGTTCTGGCGGGTCAGCGCCAGTACCGTCGGGCCGTCGATACGGTTGAGCGCGAGTTCCCAGCATTCCGCCACTTCGACCGCATCGGCCGGTCGGAACACGCGCATGTTGGGGATGGCGCGTAGCGCTGCGAGATGCTCGACCGGCTGGTGGGTCGGGCCGTCTTCGCCGAGCCCGATCGAATCATGGGTCATGACATAGACGACGCCGGTGCCCATCAACGCCGCGAGCCGCATCGCCGGCCGCGCATAGTCGGTGAACACCAGAAAGGTGGCGCCGTTCGGCGCAAAGCCGCCATGCAGGAAGATGCCGTTCAAGGCCGCCGCCATGCCGTGCTCGCGGATGCCGTAGTGAATGAAGCGGCCCTTCGGCACCTTGGCGGAGAAATCGACCGCCGACTTCGCCTTGTTGTTGTTGGAGCCGGTGAGGTCGGCGGAGCCCGCGACAAACTCCATCGGCATGGCGGCTGCGATCGCCTCGATCACGGCTTCGGAGGATTTGCGGGTAGCGACATTGAGCGGGGTTTCCAGGAGCTTCTTCTTGTGATCCCGAAACGCCTTGGCCAGCGAAGCCGGGCGTTCGTGACGCAGCCGGCGTTCGAATTCCGCACGCTTGCGCGGACCCAATTCGTCAAAACGTGCTTCCCATTCTTTGCGCTCGGCAGCACCGCGGCTGCCCGCTTCGCGCCAGGCTTTCAGCACATCGTCGGGCACCGAAAACGGCTCGAGCGAGATGCCGAGTTTTTCCTTGGCGCCCTTGAGCTCGTCTGGGCCCAGCGCCTCGCCATGCGCCTTGGCGGTGCCGGCCTTGGTCGGCGCGCCATAGCCGATCGTGGTCTTGCACGCGATCATCGACGGCCTGTTGGATTTCTGCGCGCGCGTGATCGCGGCTGCGATCGCCTTCTGGTCCTGGCCGTCGATCAATTCGGCCGCCCAGCCTGCCGACTTGAACCGCTTCACCTGATCGACCGAGTCAGAGATCGACGTCGGGCCGTCGATCGAAATGCCGTTGTCGTCGTAGAGCACGATCAGCTTGTTGAGCTTCCAGTGCCCGGCGAGCGCGATCGCTTCCTGCGACACGCCTTCCATCAAATCGCCATCGGAAGCGAGCACGTAAGTGTGGTGACTGACGATCTTCTTGCCGAATTCGGCGGCCAGCATTTTCTCTGCCAGCGCCATCCCGACCGACGTCGCGATGCCCTGGCCGAGCGGACCGGTGGTGGTCTCTACGCCGTTGGTGCGGAAATTTTCCGGATGGCCCGGGGTCTTGGAATCGACCTGGCGAAAACGCTTGATCTCATCGAGCGTCATCTCGGCATTGCCGGTGAGGTAGAGCAGCGCATAGAGCAGCATCGAGCCGTGGCCGGCCGACAGCACGAAGCGGTCGCGGTCCGGCCATTTCGGCTCACGGGCGTCGAATTTCAAAAATTGCGTGAACAGGACGGTCGCGATGTCGGCGGCGCCCATCGGCAGGCCGGGATGGCCGGATTTCGCCTTCTCCACGGCATCCATCGCGAGGGAGCGGATCGCATTGGCCATACGGGTGTGATCGACCTGCGTCATGATGAAAATCCGTCTGAAATGAGATGGTTGGTGGCAGTTCGCAGCTCAGCGAACGGCCGTGGCATGAGGCTTGCGGCCAAAGGAAGCCAAGGCTGGATAGCACCTCGGTTCCGCAAGACCAAGGCGGTTACAAGGCAGTGAAACGCGTTGTGGATAGCAAAAGTTGCTTTGCGGTGCATAGCTCCGCTGCGGCGTTGCGCTGGCCTCGCTTGCCACGTAAATTTCGTCTTCTAAACGCTTGCCGAACCGGCAGATTCTTGGCCGCCCGGCAGGCTTACCGAAGGCAGCCTCTCACTGCATGAGCGATCGTTCCGCCAATAATTCCGGCCATATCGAACCGGCTCTTGTCGAGCTTGATGTCGCGACCCGGCGGCTGATGTCAGCCCTTGACGCGCTGGAGAGCGCGGTCGAGCGGCGGCGTGAGGCCGATCGCGACGAAAACGAACTGGCGAGCCGGATCCAGGCGCTTGGCGCCGACCGCTCGCGCCTTGCCGACGAGCTCGACGGCTCGCTGGTCAAATCGCGGCGGTTGGAGCGCGCCAATCGCGAGATCGCCGAACGGCTCGATGCGGCGATCGGCACCATCCGCGAGGTGCTCGACGCCGGAGAGGAAACGCTGGCCCTGGAGAAATCGCTGAACTCAGAGGATGACGAGGATTCATGAACCACATCAACGTCACCATCAACGGCCGGCAATACCGGATGGCCTGCGAGGAAGGGCAGGAGGCGCGGCTGTTGCGGCTCGCCGAAAGCCTGGAATCGCGGGTGGAAACGCTGCGCGGCAAGTTCGGCGAGATCGGCGATGCGAGGCTGACCGTGATGGCGGCGCTGACGGTGTGCGATGAATTGTCCGACGCCAACAACCGCATCCGCGGCCTCCAGGAAGAGCTTGAGGGTTTGCGCGATGTCCGCGTCGCCGCACTCGATCGCGCCAAGTCGACGCAGGCCGCAGTTGCCAACGCGCTCAACGCCGCGGCCGACCGAATCGAGAAGACCACTCAGGTTTTGAACCGCACCATCGGCGGCGGGGTGGCGATTGGGTAACCAAGGCCAGCCGTTAACGCTGGCGGTTTGTCGCAAGCGTGGTTAGATTGGTCGTTGCGAAGCTGCGTTGCGCGTCAGAAGCCATATATCCCCGGGGCCTTATCGATCCTTTAGGGAACTGTCCCTGGCCGGGTCCGTGGATCCGGACATATGGTGCCCACCTACTTTCGTAGGGAACTCCGGGATCGAGTGCTTCAACGGCATCTGTGGCTTCGCGCTTTATTTTTTTGCTGCCGGGTTATTGCGCAGGTTGTCCCCACTGCCGTCATACCCCACGAATGCGGGGTATCCAGTACGCCGCGGCTTCGCGGCTCTATCGCGCGTGCTCTGGAATACTGGATCACCCGCTTTCGCTGGTGATGACAGCGGAGGATAACGCTGCATGTCAGTCCTGCCGACGAGCCCTTCAAAGAGCGATCTTCGCGCCGCCGCGCTTGCGATGCGCGATGCGCTTGACAATGAAGAGCGCGCCGGTGCGGCGCAGGCGATCGCCGCGCGCGGGCTGCCGGTCGACATCGCGCGCGGCACCGTCGTGTCCGGCTACTCGCCGATCAAGAGTGAGATCGATCCGATGCCCCTGTTGCGCAAGCTCGCCGCGAAGGGCGCAAGGCTAGCGCTGCCGGCGGTGATGGCGCGCGGCAAATCGCTCGCATTTCGCGCCTGGTCTCCTGACGACCGGTTGATGCTCGGGCCGCTCGGCATCCTCGAGCCGTCGCCGGCCGCCGCTGAACTTGTTCCCGACATCATGCTGGTGCCGCTGGCCGCGTTCGACTTGATCGGTCACCGCATCGGCTATGGCGCCGGACATTACGACTACACGCTGGCGCATCTGCGCAAGGTCAAAGCCGTCACCTCGATTGGGCTAGCCTTTGCCGCACAGGAAATCGCGGCGGTGCCGGCGTTGTCGCACGACGAGCGGCTTGATTATGTGCTAACGGAAACCAAAGTGTTCGATTTCCGGAGCTAGACTTGCGCATTCTCTTCGTCGGTGACGTCGTCGGCCGGTCAGGGCGCGCCGCCGTCACGGAACATCTCCCCGGCATGATCCGCGACTGGGCGCTCGATCTCGTCGTCGTCAATGGCGAGAATTCGGCCGGCGGCTTCGGCATCACGGAGGCGATCTACCAGGAATTGCTCGACGCCGGCGCCGATGCCATCACGCTCGGCAATCACGCCTGGGACCAGCGCGAGGCGCTGGTGTTCATCGAGCGCGCGCCCAAACTTGTCCGGCCGGCGAATTTTCCGAGGGGAACGCCCGGCCGCGGCACCGCGCTGATCGACACCAAGAACGGCAAGCGCGCGCTCATCATCAACGCCATCGGCCGCGTCTTCATGACGCCGTTCGACGATCCCTTTGCCGTCATCAACCGCGAGCTCGAAGCCTGCCCGCTTCATGCCGCGGCTGATGCCATCGTGGTCGACTTTCATTGCGAGGCGACCAGCGAAAAACAGGGCATCGGATTTTTCTGCGACGGCCGCGCCAGCCTCGTGGTCGGCACCCACACCCATGTGCCGACCGCCGATCACCAGGTCCTTGCCGGCGGCACCGCTTACATGACCGACGCCGGCATGACCGGCGATTACGATTCGATCATCGGCATGCAGAAGGAAGAGCCGCTGCGGCGTTTTACGACCGGCATTCCCTCAGGAAGGTTCGAGGCGGCGTTGGGCACGGCGACCTTGAGCGGTGTCGCGGTCGAGACCGACGATGCGACCGGGCTGGCGCTGCGGATCGCGCCGGTGCGGATCGGCGGCCGGCTCGAGCCGGCGCTGCCGGGATTTTGGGCCGGCTAGCGTTTAAGCGTCCGAGGCGCATGTCTTGAGCAGACGTCAGGGCTGGGTCGCCATGACTGTCTGGGCGCGACGGCGGCGCTTGCCGATCGTGCGCATCGTGACAAACCCGATCAGGAACAGGGCGAGCTTGCTGACGATGCCGTAGATCGACATGAACGCCGACCAGGTGACGACGCTGAAATTGAGAGCCACGATCAGGTTCAGGCTGGCGGAAAAGAACATCAGGCCCGCCCAGATGAAGCCGAAGATAAAGGCGATGTCAGGCACGACTTCGATGGCGACGGGCGGTAGATAGCGGTTCATCCATCCGGGTTTCAGCATGACGATGCCGACGACCGTGTAGATCACGGTCGGTTTGATCATCACGAAGCGCGGGTCGTCGGTGATCAGCGTGGCTGCCCCCGCGCCCAACACCAGAAACAGGCTCATCCACTGCATGGTGTCGATCGGCTTCTTCCGCGCGTACTGCCAGACGATCTGGAAGACGCCCAACGCCATGCCGAGCATGACCGCAAGCGTGACGTTCTTTGTCGAGAGATAAACGACAAGAAATAGGAACGTCGATGCCAGGTCGAGCAGCAGCAGCTTGCCGGATTCGAACAGGTATTTCATGGAATGCCAGTTCCGTCGGCAGCCGTCCGCCTGGAGCTGCGCGACCAGATACAGTTGCTGCTTGTGACGCGCGGCAGGTTGGCGGTCCTGCCAGTATCGCTCATTGAGTAGGCTAATGGCTACTACTGCGAGGTCTGCTCGCGCAACTCCGCCACGTCTTTCGCGGTCAGCTTCGACCCCTTGCTCCCGAACCGCGCCGTGACGTAATTGGCCACCGCCGCGATCTCGTCGTCGGAATAGGCGTTGCCGAACGCCGGCATCGACAGCGCGTCGGGCGGGTTGTGCCGCATGGTCCCCCAAAGCACGATCTGCGCAACGTTGGTCGCGGTAGGATCGTTCGCGGCCCTGGCACCCGTCAGCGTCGCGAACGGCGAGATCGGGCTCTCGCCGGTCCAGCCATGGCAAGAAACGCAGGCGCCTTCGAACACCATCTTGCCACGCGCATCCGCGGTTGGGCCATCCTTGTGCGATGCGGGCGCCGGAGGCGCGGTCGTCGCCGGCAGATCGGTCGAAGTGATCGGCGGCACGCTGCGCAGATAAGCCACGACGGCGCGGATATCTTCAGGCGTGAACTGGCTAAAGCTGTGATCGACCGCTTCGCCCATCGGGCCTGACGCGGAGCCGTGGCCGGCCGCATGTCCGGTCGAGAGATAGGCGATCAATTCGTCGTCACGCCAACCGCCGACGCCGGTCGCCTTGTCCGAGGTGATGTTGAAGGCGCGCCAGCCGGCCGTCACCGCGCCCGCGAATTTCTGGCGGTTGTTCAGCGCAAAGGCGAGGTTGCGCGGCGTGTGGCATTCGCCGCAATGGGCGAGCGCTTCCGCGAGATAGGCGCCGCGATTCCATTCCGGGCTCTTCGAGGTATCCGGCGTGAACCGCGTGTCCGGATTGAACAGCGCCGACCAGAAGATCATGCCCCAGCGCTGGTTGAACGGGAAGGCAAGCGTGTTCGCCGGAGCCTCGGCGCGCACCGGCGCCAGGCTGAACAGATAGGCCTTGATCGCCAGCGCGTCGTCGTCGCTGATGTAGGTGTACGACGTGTACGGCATCGCCGGATAAAGCCGCGCGCCGTCGCGGCGCGTGCCGTGCTGAACCGCGTTGAGGAAATCCTGGTCGCTGTAATTGCCGATGCCGGTCTCCTTGTCCGGCGTGATGTTGGTCGAATAGAGCGTGCCGAACGGCAGCTTGAAGCCGAGCCCGCCGGCATATTCCTTGCCGCCTTCCGTGGTGTGGCAGACCATGCAATCCGCCGCTTTCGCCAGATATTCGCCGCGCTCAACGACGCTTGCCTGCGCGAGCGAAGCGGGAACGCCGGTCGGCTTGGCGCCTTTATAATCCGCTAGGGCCAGCTTCGGCCCACCCGCAAAATCCATCGGGTCGGGACCGCGAATGAACCAAATTCCGATCGCCAGCGCGATCACGACAATCGCGGCGACGCTGAACAAAATACGCGCTGCCGCACTCATGCTTTCTTCCCCGCGATCAAGGATCGGTCGATCGGCAGCCGCCGCAAGGCGACACCGGTCGCAGCGTAGATGGCGTTGCGCAGCGCCGGCGGTCCCGCGGTCACACCGGTCTCGCCGATGCCGCCGGGCGCCTCACCGCTGTTGATGACGTGAACCTCGATCTTCGGCGTCTGATCGATCCGCAGCATCCGGTAGTCATTGAAGTTCGACTGCTGCACGCGTCCCTTGTCGATGGTGATCTCGCCATAGAGCGCGGCCGTCAGGCCGAAGATCAGGCCGCCTTCGAGCTGCGCCTGGATGGTATCAGGATTGACGGCGATGCCGGTATCGACCGCGGAGGTGACCCTTCGCAGATGCACTTCGCCGTGCTCGTCGACTTCGGCTTCCAACACAGTCGCAATGAAGCTGCCGAACGACGGCTGCACGCAAACTCCACGACCGACCCGCGCCGGCAACGGCTGGCCCCAGCCGGATTTTTCCGCCGCCAGATTGAGCGCGGCCAACAGGCGCGGGTTCTTGCCCAACATGCCGCGACGGAACTCGACCGGATCCTTGCCTGCCTTGTGGGCGAGCTCGTCCATAAAACTTTCGATCGCGAACACATTGTTGTTGGGGCCGACGCCGCGCCAGAATCCGGTCGGCACCGCCGGCGGTTCGGCCCGCACATATTCGACATGGAAATTCGGAATGTCGTAGGGCATGTCGACGGCGCTATCGATGGCGTCGATGTCGATGCCCTGCTGGAACGCCGGCGGCAGCCAGCGCGCCAGGATGGCCGCCCCCGCGACCTTGTATTTCCAGCCGACAATCTTGCCGCCGGACAAGCTCGCGGAAATGGTGTCGCGATAGACCGGGCGGTAGACGTCGTGCTGGATGTCTTCCTCGCGGGTCCACACCACCTTCACCGGACCGTCAACCTGCTTGGCGATGCGAACGGCTGATACCACCATGTCGGGCTCGAGCTTGCGGCCGAAGCCGCCGCCGAGCAGGTGCTGGTTCACCGTGACCTTGTCGACGGGCAGGCCAGCGGCTTTCGCGGCCTCCGACTGCACCCGCGCCATGATCTGGGTGCCGGTCCAGATCTCGCAGGAGTCCGGTTTGAAATGAACCGTGGCGCTGAGCGGCTCCATCGTCGCATGCGCCAGGAACGGCAATTCGTAGGCGGCATCGAGCCGGTCGCCGGTCGCAAGGCCCTTGGCGATGTCGCCTTCGGATTTGGCGACTACGCCGTCTTTTTCGCTGGCCGCGCGCAGATCCTGCCAGATCTCCTTGGAGCTGATGCGCGCGTTCGGGCCTTCATTCCAGTCGATCTTGAGCGCATCGAGGCCTTTCTTGGCCGCCCACATGTGATCGCCGACCACCGCGACCAGATCGTCGAGCACGACGATCTTCTGCACGCCCGGGATTTTTCTGGCGGCGCTGTCGTCGACCTTGCCGACCTTGCCGCCGAATACTGGACAGGCCGCGAGCGTTGCGAACTTCATGTCGGGAAGGATGGCGTCGATACCATAGACGGCCTTGCCGTTGACCTTCTCCGGCGTATCGAAGCGCTTCAGCGGCTTGCCGATAATGACAAAATCCTTCGGGTCCTTGAGAGCGACGTCCTTTGGCGGCGTCTGGCTGCCCGCCGCAAGTGCCAGCGCGCCGTAGGAAAGCTTGCGTCCGCTCCCGGCATGGATGACTTCGCCGTTCGATGTGGTGCAGCTTGCCGGCTCGACCTGCCACTGCTGTGCTGCGGCCTGCACCAGCATGGCGCGCGCGCTGGCGCCCGCATTGCGCAGCGGCGTCCAGAAGGCCCGGACCGACGTGGAGCCTCCGGTTGCCTGTATGCCGAAGGCGGGATTCGCGTACAGCTTCTCGTTGGCGGGGGCGTGCTCGAGCGTCACCTGCTTGAGATCGGCATCGAGTTCCTCAGCCAGAATCATCGCCACACCGGTGTAGATGCCCTGTCCCATCTCGACCTGCGGCATCACCAGCGTGGTGTGGCCTGCTGCGTCGATGCGAATGAAGGCGTTGGGCGCGAATTTGCCGCTGGTCGCGTCAGCCGGCTGCGCCGGTTCGTTTGGCGCGAGCGCCCGCAGCGGCAGATGGAATGCGAGCAGGAAGCCGCCTGCCAATCCGCCGGTCAGCAGCGTGCGGCGGGAAACGGTGTCTGATATCTTTTCGGTGATGATCATGGCGCACCCCTTTACGACTGCCGTCCGGACGCGGCCTGCTTGATGGCGGCGCGAATTCGCACATAGGTACCGCAGCGGCAGATATTTCCCGCCATCGCAGCATCGATGTCGGAATCATCGGGATTGGGCGTGCTGGCCAGCAGGGCGGCCGCCGACATGATCTGGCCGGGTTGGCAATAGCCGCACTGGATCACTTCAAGATCGAGCCAGGCTTTCTGCGCCTTCGTGCCGGCTGGCGTAGCGCCTACGCCTTCGATCGTGGTGACGGCGCGGTCGCGCACCGCGCCGACCGGCAAGACACAGGAACGCACCGGCTTGCCGTCAACATGCACCGTGCAGGCGCCGCATTGCGCGATGCCGCAGCCAAATTTGGTGCCGGTCAGTCCGAGGATGTCGCGAAGCACCCAGAGCAGCGGCATGTCCGCAGGTGCATCAAAGGATTTTGCTTCGCCGTTGATCGTCAGCGTCGTTGCCATACCGCCCTCCTATTCAACGGCCGCGAGCAGCGGACACGTTGGCGACGTCAAGAAACCCATATCGGGCGGCGGTCAGTTAGGCAGTGGAGCGATCAATCGCAACGCCGAACTTCGCCGTCGCAGATATCGACGATGGCCATCACGCAATCGTGCGGCATGATGGTGTCGTTTCGAACCAGCCATATGACGGTCGTCATCCCAGTCAAGCGACAATATTTCAGGTCAACCCTGGCATGCGCTACCGGCCAGAAGGCTAGGCCTTCATGCCGGGCAGGCGAGAATGATCGTCGTCAATATTGTTGTGATTTTGGCGTTTGCTGACCGGTTCCGGTAGCCCGACTCAGGACTGCCGGAAGCCCATGCGGAAGGCGCCCCAGTGCCGGCCGCGGATGAGGATCGGCGAGGACAGGTCCTTCATCAGCACGAAATTGCCGCCGCCCATGTCGCGCCGGTAGGTTTGCAGCAGGAACGGTTTTGTGTTGGCCGCGACCTTCTTGACCGCGCGGTCCTTGAACAGCCGCCGGTTGCGGCAGTTGGCGTTGTTCCAGACCGGATCTCCTCCCTGCGGCAGCCGATAGTTCGGATTGTGCGTCGGCAGGTAGCCGCCCTTGGCCCAGGCGACGCAAAACACGATCCGCGGATCGGATTTCTGGATCGGATCCTGGATCGGCGGCAGGATGCGGTCGGTGAACTCGACATAGTTGGTGAGGTATTGCTTGGGGTTGGTGCCCCGAATTTCGCGGTAGTTCTCGTCCATCAATTGATCGAGGCTGATCTCGCCGTGCGCGATCGCCGCTTCGAACGCCTCCGAAATCCGTTTTGCGGCGTCGACGACGACGCGGATCAAGGGCGCATCGGAGGTTTCGACGCCGCTGTCGGCGATCATTGCGATCAACGCTTCCGAGACGTCGAGCAGGCGGGCCACCCGCTCGTCAGCGCGCTTTAGATCGTTCGACGACAGGTCGACGCCCTCAGCGAGATGGCCGAGTGCCTCGATCACCACGTCGCAATGCGCGAGATTGGAGGTGGCGGCTTTGGCGACGCCGTCGATCTCCTGACCGACGGACGTAAAGCCTTCCTGCACGCGGACGATGATGCTTTGAATCTGCTCGGCGCCTTCGCCGGCGCTCTTGGCGCGCAGCGAGGCGTCGCTGCTTTCGCCGATCAGATTGCCGACCTGGCCGTCGAGGTCGCGAACGGTATCGCCAATCAGGTGGGTCGCCTTCCGCGTTGCTTCGGCAAGGTTCTTCACTTCGCTGGCGACGACGGCAAAGCCCCTGCCGGCGTCGCCGGCGCGGGCCGCTTCGATGGTCGCGTTCAGCGCCAGCAGATTGGTCTGCTTCGCGATCGCCTCGATCGATCCGGACACTTTGGCGACTTGCGCCAGTGCGCTGCCGACCGCGCCCAGTCTGGTCTCGATGCGGCCGACCGCCTCGATCAGCTCGGCGATATGCTTGACCGCGGTGTCGACCGCGGTGCGCGATTGGGTGATTTCGCCGACCGCAGCCGAGGTCGCCGTCTGCACCGCCTGCGAGGCGTTGGCGATATTGTGGTTGGCCGAGACCATCGTCTCGGCGGTCTGTTGCAGATGGCCGAACCGTTCGGACTGGCTGGATACGCGGTTTGCGACTTCCTGCACATTGCCGGCGACGTCGGCGAGCTCGACCCCGAGGCCGCCGATTTTATTGGCGAGCTGATCGACCAGCCGCTCGCTCGCCGAGGGGGTGGGTGCCGCCGTCTCCAGGTTTGAAGGCTTTGCGTTCATAGCTTGTATGCGGTGCGGAAACCGCCCCAGTGGCGGCCCTGGACGCGGATCGGCACGTCGATCTCGCGCATCATGATGGTCTTGCCGTTACCCATGTCGCGGGCGTAGCTCTGGATCAGGAAGGAGCGCTGGTTGCGCCCGGCAGCGAGCCCCGCGGCATCGTTGAAGATGCGGCGGTTGCGGCAATTGGCGGTGTTGTAGGCGACATCGCCGGGGCGCTGCGGATGTGAGTAGACCTTGTTGTGCACCGGCAGATAGCCGTTGCGGTCGATCATGACGCAGAACACCATGCGCGCATCCTTGGCGAGGAACGCTTCCTGGAACGGCGGCAGTGCGCGATCCGCCCAATCGACAATTTTTGTGCGGTGCTGGAGCGGGGTGGTGCCTGCTATCTCGACGTAATCGGTGTCGAACATCTCCTCGATCGAGATCGCGCCGCTTGTCACGCCGTCCTCGAAAATCCGGGTCAACGCGGTGCCGGCCTCCAATGCGCGGGTGACGAACTCGGTGTTCTCCTCGCGTATCGACCACAATTTGTCTTCGATCTTCTCGGTCAATGGCGCATCCGGCGACTGGAACAACGCCCGCGCACCCGCCTTGCCGTGCTCGGCGATGCGCAGCCGGCACGCGCCGATGTCTTGCAGCGTGGCGTTGAGGTTTTGATTCAGCGGCAGCTTGTCGGCGTCGGCTCCGGAGATCAGGACGCCTTCCGAGGAAATCTCATAGACCGGCGCGGTGACGGCGCCGATTTCGATCCTGAGGTGGCAAGGCAGCCGTTCATGCTTGCGCCGGTCTTCGCTCTCGCCCTGACGCAGCAGCACTGCGCTCCGTGCCTTCAGTTTCTGCGCAAAGGTGGTCACGGCCTTGCCGGCGCTGGCGACGCTCTCGCCATGCACCTCGGCCTGGCGCGTCGCGCTGCCGATTTCGCTGGCGCTGTCGCCGACCGAGACGATGAAGTGGGAAGCGGAAGCCGCGTTCTCCGACATCTCGCCGGTGGTCTGGTTTTGCTCGGCCACCGCGCCGTTGACGTTCTCGAACACCGGGCGGATCGCCTCGATCGCCTGCGAGATCCGCATCACGGCGTCGGCCGAGCCGGCGGCGTCCTTTTGCAGCGCCTCGATTTTCTTGGTGATTTCCTCGGTGGCGCTTTGGGTTTGCACCGCGAGCGCCTTCACCTCGGTGGCTACGACGGCGAAACCGCGACCGGCATCGCCGGCCCGCGCCGCCTCGATGGTCGAATTGAGTGCGAGCAGCGTGGTCTGCCGCGCGATCTGCGCGATCAGATTGACGACGTTGCCGATCGCGGCCGAGGATTCCCGCAAGCGGTCGACATTGGCGCGGGCTTCCTGGGCGGCGGCGCTGGCCTGATCGGTGAGCTTGCCGGCGTCACGCACCTGCGCGCCGATGCCCTGCGCCGATTGGGTGAATTTTTCGGCGGCTTGCGCAAAGGTGGTCGCGGTGCCCTGGGCTGCGCTGGTGCGCCCGGTCAGCGCATCGGTGCGGGCGCGGATCGTGGACAGCGTCGCGGCGGTGGCTTCGGCGCCGCCGGCTACCGCATTGGCGGCGCGCTCGAGTTGGCGGATCATCGCGCCAAGTTCGAGTTCGAGCAGTTCAAGGATTTCCCTGGCGGAATCGCTCTCGGCGGCGGCCGGAGCCTCAGTGGCACCAGCCGTCTTCGCCGCCGCCGGCGCGGCGGCAGGCGCGGCTGGTTCGGGCAGCCGTTTTCGAAACAAACCGAACGCCATGGGTCTCCCGGGGACGGCCAGAAAAAGATTGCCTGCATCCTCTCACCCGGGCGTGAAGTGATGGTTAACGATTGCCTCATATTCCGGCGGGCGGCACCCACGTTCGTACCGAAAAATCCGCCAAACCTTTGATTTTGGTCATTCTCGGGCCTATAAGGCCGCGCTTTCCACCCCCGTGGCACTCCGGACGAATCCAAGAGACCCGCATGGCCGGCCATTCCCAATTCAAGAACATCATGCACCGCAAGGGGCGGCAGGATGCCCAGAAGTCAAAACTGTTCGGCAAGCTGGCCCGGGAAATCACCGTTTCCGCCAAATTGGGCACCCCGGACCCCGCGATGAACCCGCGGCTGCGGGCGGCCATGGTCGCCGCGCGCCAGGAAAACATGCCAAAGGACAATATCGAGCGCGCCATCAAGAAGGCGCTCGGCGGCGAGAGCGAGAATTATGACGAGATCCGCTACGAAGGCTACGGCCCGGGCGGCGTCGCCGTCATCGTCGAAGCGTTGACCGACAACCGCAACCGCGCGGCATCCGATATCCGCTCCTATTTCACAAAATCCGGCGGCAATCTTGGCGAAACCGGCTCGGTGGCCTTCATGTTCGATCGCACCGGCATCATCGAATATGACCAGAGTGTTGCCTCCGACGATGCCATGCTGGACGCGGCGATCGAGGCCGGCGCGGACGATGTGATCTCCAGCGAAAGCGGGCACGAAATCTATGCCTCCCAGGAAAGTTTTCGCGAGGTGGCAAAGGCGCTGGAGGCCAAATTCGGCGAACCGCGCAAGGCGGCGCTGACCTGGAAACCGCAGAACACGGTGGCGGTCGACGACGAGACCGGCGAGAAGCTGTTGAAGCTGATCGACCTTCTGAACGAGCATGACGACGTCCAGAACGTCTACGCCAATTTCGAGGTTTCGGACGCTTTGATGGCGAAAATGGGCGGGTGATTGCGTTCCGCGGCGCCTCTTTAGCGTTTAGCTGTCATCGCCCGCGGGGTATGACGACGGGCAGGGGATGACGCCCTGTTTGTGTTTCGTTCTGGATGCTCCGTTGTTATCACTAGGCCATGACATCCGCACCGATTCGCATTCTCGGCATTGACCCTGGCCTGCGCCGCACCGGCTGGGGTGTAATCGAAATCGAGGGCAATCGGCTTCATTTCGTCGGCTGCGGTTCGGTGGAGCCGCCGGAAAGCCTGCCCTTGGCAAGCCGCCTGCTCGCGATCCATGAGGGGCTTGCCGCCGTGTTCCGCGATTTCAAACCGGCGGAGGCCGCGGTGGAGCAGACCTTCGTCAACAAGGACGGCGTTGCCACGTTAAAGCTCGGCCAGGCGCGCGGGGTTGCGATGCTGGCGCCGGCGATGTTCGGCATTTCGGTTTCGGAATATGCGCCCAATCAGGTGAAGAAGACCGTGGTCGGCGCCGGCCACGCCGACAAGCAGCAGATCTCGGTGATGCTGAAGATCCTGTTGCCCAAGGCCGAGCCGAAATCGCCTGACGCGGCGGATGCGCTCGCGATCGCGATCACGCACGCCCATCACCGCCGGAGCGCCACGCTGCGCCTCAAGGTCGTCGGCATATGATGACTAACCACGAGCACACTGTGCTCCCTCCCCCGCGCAACCGGGGTTTACCCCGGTTGCGCATTTTAATGTTGCGCAAGTCGGGCAGGCCCGACTTGCGTCGGGGGAGGGTTGGGGAGAGGGGTAGCCCCGAGTCGCACTGCCCGTGTGGCCCCCCTTCCCCAACCCCTCCCCGCAAGGGGGAGGGGAGCCCGAACGCCGCCGGATCGCAACGATGATCGGCAAACTGAAAGGCCTGATCGATTCTTACGGCGAGGATTTCGTGATCCTCGACGTCGGCGGCGTCGGCTATCAGGTGCATTGCGCCGGCCGCACGTTGCAGGCGCTGCCGGCGCCGGGCGAGGCCGCGGTGCTCTCGATCGAGACCTATGTGCGCGAGGACCAGATCAAACTGTTCGGCTTCAGAAGCGACATCGAGCGCGAATGGTTTCGCCTGTTGCAGACGGTGCAGGGCGTCGGCGCCAAGGTGGCGCTCGCGGTGCTCGGCACCTTGCCGCCCTCGGAGCTTGCGAACGCGATCGCGCTGCGCGACAAGGCCGCGGTGTCGCGCACGCCGGGTGTCGGCCCCAAGGTCGCCGAACGCATCGTCACCGAGTTGAAGGACAAGGTACCGGCCTTCGCCAATGTCGATCCGGCGCTGGTGCATCTGTCCGGTGCGCTCGACGATCACCGCGCCCCGCGCCCGGTGACGGATGCGATCTCCGCGCTGGTCAATCTCGGCTACGGCCAGCCGCAGGCCGCGGCCGCCATTGCGTCAGCCTCGCGCAGCGCCGGCGAGCATGCGGAAACCGCGCAGCTCATTCGGTTGGGGTTGAAGGAGCTGGCGAAGTGAATCGGCGAATAGCTCCCGAGGCAAGCGATGCTGTGCTCCCTCCCCCCTTGCGGGGGAGGGTCGGGGAGAGGGGTAGCCACGGCGGCAGTCCCCGAGTGGACCCCCACCCCCAACCCCTCCCCGCAAGGGGGAGGGGAGTCCGACCGTCGCATATGCCGCACGTGTCACGTGTTATCCTCGCCGCATGACCCCGCCCTCCCGCATCGTCACGCCTGAGCGCCGCACCGAAGATACCGGCGACACCGCGCTGCGCCCGCAATTGTTGGCCGAATTTGTTGGCCAGGCGCAGGCGCGCGCCAATCTCGCTGTCTTCATCGAGGCGGCGCGCAAGCGGGGCGAGGCGCTGGACCATGTGCTGTTCGTAGGCCCCCCGGGCCTCGGCAAGACCACGCTGGCTCAGATCGTCGCGCGCGAGCTCGGCGTCGGCTTTCGTGCCACCTCGGGTCCGGTGATTGCGAAAGCCGGCGATCTCGCAGCGCTTCTCACTAATCTCGAAGAGCGCGATGTGCTCTTCATCGACGAAATCCATCGCTTGAGCCCTGCGGTGGAAGAAGTGCTCTATCCCGCGATGGAGGATTTCCAGCTCGACCTCATCATCGGCGAGGGGCCGGCGGCGCGTTCGGTCAAGATCGAGCTGGCGAAATTCACGCTTGTGGGCGCCACCACGCGCGCGGGGCTGCTGACCAATCCGCTGCGCGATCGTTTTGGCATTCCAGTGCGGCTGAATTTTTATACCGAAGCGGAGCTCGAAAAAATCGTCAACCGCGGCGCGCGTGTGCTCAAGATCGGCATGACAGGCGACGGCGCCAACGAGATCGCGCGCCGCGCCCGCGGCACGCCGCGGATCGCCGGACGCCTGTTGCGGCGGGTGCGGGATTTTGCCTCCGCCGCCAACGCAACATCGATCGACCGCGCCATCGCCGATCATGCGCTCAGCGCGCTGGAAGTCGATGCCGCCGGCCTCGACGCCATGGATCGCCGCTATCTCACCACGATCGCGGTGAACTATAGCGGCGGCCCGGTCGGCGTGGAGACCATGGCTGCGGCATTGTCGGAGCCGCGCGATGCAATCGAGGACATCATCGAGCCGTATCTTATCCAGTGCGGCTATTTGCAGCGCACCCCGCGCGGGCGTCTGTTGACCTCGCACGCCTTCCGCCACCTTGGTCTCGCCGAGCCGGCGCGCGATCCCGCGCAGTTCGGCCTGTTCGGCAGTGAGGACGAATGATGGATGACGGTACGATCAGGATCGTCGCGGCGCTGATCCGCGATGATGCGGGCCGGGTGCTGCTGGTGCGCAAGCGCGGCACGCATGCCTTCATGCAGCCGGGCGGCAAGCGCGACCCCGGCGAAGACGATGTCGCGGCGCTCTCACGCGAAATCGCCGAGGAACTCGGTTGCGACCTGGTGCCTGCCTCGATCCGGCCTCTGGGCGAGTTCGACGCGATCGCCGCCAATGAGCCGGGCTTCAGGGTGCAGGCCAGCCTGTACGGGATCGATGTGACCGGTGAGATTATGCCGGGCCGGGAGATCGATGAGACGATCTGGATCGATCCGGCGTCGCCTCCCAAAATTCCTCTCGCGCCGCTGACACGCGATCACGTCTTGCCGCTCGCCTCCACGAGAGGGGTTGCGGGCAATGCCCGCTGAGAATTCGGGCCAGATCGAACCCGGTGACCTCGATCTCGCACTAACGCGCGAGAACTATGTCGGCGGCGATGCAGGCGCGGCTCGATGCCCTTGTCGCCGCCAATCGCGATTGAAGATTGTGACCAAACCTTAACGCCGCCTATACCTAATTTCGCTCCAATCGACGAATAGCCGAGGCCTGCATCACGGTCGACCCTCATGATTTCACGTCGCCAATTCTTTCGTTTCCTCGCCGGCATCGGCGCGTTCGGCGTTTCGACCGCGACTTACGGGTTCGGCATCGAACCTGTGCTGCGGCTTCGCATCGCTCGCTACGACATTAACCCGCCGCGATGGCCCGCCGGCTTTTCGCTGAAGATCGCCGCGGTCGCCGACCTTCATGCCTGTGATCCCTGGATGTCGCTGGAGCACATCGAGGCCGTTGTCGAGCGCACCAACGCGCTTGGCGCGGATATCATCGTCATGCTCGGCGACTATGTCGCGGGTCACCACCATGTGACGCGTATCATTCCACCCGGCGAGTGGGCGCCGGTGCTGGCCGGCCTGAAGGCGCCGCTCGGCGTGCATGCGATCCTCGGCAATCATGATTGGTGGGACGACAAGACGGTGCAACGCAATGGGCAGGGACCGACGGTGTCGCGCCGTGCGCTCGAAGCTGTGGGTATTCCGGTTTACGAGAACGACGTGGTTCGGCTCACCAAGGCGGGCGTCCCGTTCTGGCTCGCCGGGCTCGGTGACCAGCTGGCCTATTGGCCGGCACGTCGCTTCCGGCCGGTGCGGCGCATCGGCGTCGATGATCTCAGTGCGACGCTTGCGAAGGTGACCGACGACGCGCCGGTCGTTCTGCTCGCGCACGAGCCTGACGTGGCGATGCGCGTGCCGGCGCGGGTCGCGTTGCAGCTCTCCGGGCACACCCATGGCGGCCAGGTGCGCTTGTTCGGCTGGTCGCCGGTGGTGCCGTCGCGTTACGGCAATCGGCTGGCCTATGGCCACGCGCGGACCAGCTGTGACGTCGTGATTTCCGGTGGCCTCGGCTGCAGCATCATGCCGTTCCGCCTCGGCGTCCCGCCGGAAATCGTGCTGGTAACGTTGGGCAACTCGTCTGCACCGGTGGTGTGAACCTCGGCCATACGAGCACCGCTTGCGCGTGAAACGGATTTTGCGCAAAACGGTCGCCTTCCCAAGGCCAATCGAGGGCCGTACGTGATGTTTCCCCATATCGACGGCGAGCTCCGCGACGGCCGGCATCACATGCAGGTCCGCGTCTATTACGAGGACACCGATTTTTCCGGCATCGTTTATCACGCCAATTATCTGCGTTTCATGGAACGCGGACGCACCAACCATCTGCGGCTGTTGGGCGCCGAGCAACATGCGCTGTTTGCCGAAGCGCAGGCCGAGACGCCGGGCTTTGCCTTCGTGGTGCGCTCGATGCAGATCGATTACCTGAAACCCGCGCGCATGGACGACATCCTTGACATCGTGACCTGGCCGGTCGCGGTGAAGGGTGCCTCGATCACGCTGGCGCAGGAAGTACGCAAGGCCGGCGATGTGCTGGTCAAGGCCGAGGTGCGCGTCGCCTTCATCAGCGAGGGACGGGCGCAGCCAATCCCGAAAGCGCTGCGGGCGCTGATGAAAGCCGATCTGATCTAGCTATCGGCCGATAGGCGAGGGGCCATCGACTTGGCCGATCACGACACTAGATTACTGGTCTCATCAAAAATCCGAGGTCACCATGTCGCGTCCGCCGCTTCCGCCGTTCACCCGAGAGACTGCCGCCCAAAAAGCCCGCATGGCGGAGGATGCCTGGAATTCGCGCGACCCGGAGCGCGTCGCGCTCGCTTATACCGATAACAGCCGCTGGCGCAATCGCGCGGAATTTTTTGAAGGCCGCGCCGCGATCGTTGCCTTCCTCACCCGCAAATGGGCGAAGGAACTCGACTACCGCCTGATCAAGGATCTCTGGGCCTTCGATGGCAACCGCATCGCCGTGCGCTTTCAATATGAGTGGCGTGACGCCGGCGGGCAGTGGCATCGCTCCTACGGCAACGAGCAATGGGAGTTCGACGCGCACGGGCTGATGCGCCGCCGCGAGGCCAGCATCAACGATGTTGCGATTGCCGAAAAAGATCGCCGCTTCCACTGGCCCGCACCCGGCCCGCGTCCGGCCGATGTGCCGGGACTGGGCGAGAGCCCGTTTTGAACAATCGATAAATTCGCTATTTCCGTGCGTGTGGTGGCTCTCTCCCTAGCGGGCCCCTAGTCT
>Ga0070717_10000674_pt1 | contig 21979 bp, 27 predicted proteins | sample LARL113metaG_FD_71366 | JGI IMG/M metagenome (GOLD analysis project Ga0070717, IMG submission 71366) | Corn, switchgrass and miscanthus rhizosphere microbial communities from Kellogg Biological Station, Michigan, USA - LAR L11-3 metaG | ecosystem: Host-associated > Plants > Roots > Rhizosphere ...
GCCGAGGAACTCCTGTGGCGCTGGTGCCGTTATGGCTGGAACTTCCGCCAGATCGGAAAGAAGCCACAAGCGGTCCAGGACTGGCACGGAGCCCGGATCAAGCGCGAGATGGATATGATCCTCGGCAAGAAGCTTCCTGACTTCTTTCTGTTTACCTCGGATACGATCCGGTGGGCCAAGGACAACGGCGTGGTTATCGGTCCGGGCCGTGGGTCGACTGCGGCTAGTGACGTAGCGTACCTAACCCGCATTACGGAGGTAGACCCGCATAAGTACCCAAGCATGATCTTTGAGCGCTTCCTTGACGTTACCCGGCACGACCCGCCCGACATTGACGTCGACTGCTCGGACGAGCAGCGCTATATGGTCCGGGATTACCTCGCCTATAAGTATGGCGCGGCCTGCGTAGGCCACATCGGGAACTTCATTAAGTACAAGGCCAAGAACTCGCTCAAGGATATCGGCCGGGTATATCAGATCCCGATGTGGGCCATAGAGACGATCGCTAACCTTGCGATTGAGCGGAGCGGTGGCGACTCGCGAGCCGACGCTACCCTGACGGATACCTTTGAGATGTTCCCGTCCGCTCGCGAGGTACTAGAGCAGTTCCCGGACATCCTGAAGGCCGCGCGGCTTGAAGGCAATTACCGTGGGCTCTCGATCCACGCCTGCGGCCTTATGGTAGCGAACTCCCCGCTGACCGATGTCTGTGCGGTCTATACCGGGAAGGACGGCGAGCAGGTAGCCTCCATTGACAAGATTGACGCGGAGTACATTGAGGCGCTTAAGCTTGACTTCCTGGGGCTCTCAACTCTAGGCATTATCGCTCGCTGCCTCCGGATGGCCGGCCTTACGCTCGCGGACCTCTATGCGATCCCGGATACGGACGAGAGCGCGCTCAACGTATTCCGGAAGAATGACCTTGTCGGTATCTTCCAGTTTGCCGGCCGCGCTACCCGGCTCGTTAACCGGGACGTTGCGCCGGAGCACTTCTGGCATATCGTCTGTATTAATGCGCTCTCGCGTCCGGGTCCTCTGTTCTCCGGGCAGACGGCGGAATTCATAGAGGTCCGGCACGGCCGGGCCGTCCCGACCTCGCTCCATCCGATTGTGGATGAGATCACCAAGGACACGTACGGCCAGATGATCTTCCAGGAGCATATCCTCCGCTGCCTCAAAGAGATCGGGAACCTTGACTGGACGAACGTCCATCATATCCGGCGCATTATCGCGAAGAAATCCGGCCAGGCCGCCTTCCAGCAGAACTTTGATGCCTTCGCTCAGGGAGCGGCCGACCTTCATGGAATCGATCACGAGCTAGCCGACCAGATCTGGCACCGGCTCGTAACGGCCGGGACCTATGCCTTCAACGTGGCGCACGCCGTTAGCTATTCCCTCCTCGCGTTCTGGACCGCGTGGCTCAAGGCCCACTACCCGCTAGAGTTCTATGCGGCCTGCCTTCAGAAGGCGAGCGGTGACAAAGAGCTGACATTCCGGCTCCAGCGCGATGCGCTCGCGCATTCGATTGATATCAAGCCGCCGCAGCTAGGGATTAGCACCCAGACCTGGACGCCGCATTACGAGATCAACGAGCGTCGGCCGGAGCTAAGCCGCATGGAGCTGGTGGCGGGCTGGTCGGCCGTTCCGGGGATCGGAGCGGCTAAGGCTCCCGCGCTCGCGGAGCGCGCCGCTACGGCCCTAGAGTGGAAGGACCTAACAGAGGTCCCCGGCATCGGTGACAAGACCGTAGAGACGATCCGGCGCTTTTCCGGAGCCCGTGACCCGTTCGGGCTCTACCGGACGGAGCGCAAGCTAAAGGCCGTCCATCGCTGGCTGAAGGCCCAGAAGGCCATTCCCCTGCCGACCCACGACGGGAACTCCCTAGCCATTATGAAGGTCCCGGACTGGAGGCAGAACGGAGGCCGGTTTACCCCTGGACCGCTCGTGGTTTACTTTGGGGTAGTAAGGCGAGTCGAGTACAAGGACGTCATAGAGGACGAACGGAGCCGGACGGGCGAGGAGATAGAGGAGATCATCAAGAGGCTTAAGCGCCCGGACCTCGCGAAGCGCGCAACGCTTCATATGTACGATACGAGCGATGAGGAGGTTTACGCCCGTGTTAACAGATGGCGTTTCCCAGAGCTAGTGAGTACGCTAGAGCGAATCCGCATCAACAATGATGTAGTGGTAATACTGGGGAACCGTATAGCCGGGTTTGGTACCCCAATCCGAACAGAACGGATATGGGTCATCGACCCAGCCTAGAGGGAGAACAAATGACTACGATCGAAGAACGCAATGATCCGGTCCAGACCCTGCCGGAGATTGCCCGCGTGCCGCATCCAGACGACATGGATCTGGAACTATTCATCAAGCACTTCGCAGCGAGACACGCGGACTCTCTCCCGAAGGACTACCGGCTATCATCAGCCAATATGACTCCATACGTGGAGGACTGCTGGCGACGTTTCCACGAGCGGCTCCACCGGCTCCGGACCGGACCCAACGGCGGGTACGAGCACGAGCACAAGGTGCCGGCTTCAAGGAGCAAAAGATGAATGAGGAAGATGATGCCCTAGCCCGGCTCGCGGCAGGCTACAAGGCCCAGCGCGCGGACGGCGACCCTAACCGGACGGAGTACGGATTCATGATAATCCTTACCTGCCCGAATACGATGGACCGGGAGGCTGTGGAGCGCGACCTCCGGAACTCCGTAGAGTTTGGCCAGCCGGTCATCGCACTCCTGTACGATGTCCCGGCTCCGCGCCCGGTAGAGGTGGCCAGGACGCAGGGCGCGCGGCTCTAGGAAGCTCTCTAAGCCGCTGGGCTCCGGAGGGTAGGCGGGTACCCGTCCGGAGCCCGGAGAGGCCCGGAGGATCGATCTCCGCTCGCTCGCGGGCTCTCCGGGCCGGATTAGCCGTCCGCGAGCGTCCCGGATCGCTGCTGCCCCTAGCGTTTCCCTCCATTCCGGGCTAGGGTCAGCCCCGTCAGCGGGAGGCTCGCCAGGCGACGGAGGCGAGATAATGACCAGAGGTAATCACTCCGACCTCATATCAGAGAATGGCCCGTGGTATGACCCGCGAGGCCGAGACACCCTAAGCCCATCAATCCTTAGCAGACCGGCTCCAGGGCATCCGCCCGGACGCCATAGACGTAGTGGGGTCCCAGAAGTCATCGACATACCGCAGCCCGCGAGGAAGATACGGCCAAAGTACATCGTAGCCGCAACGCTGACGGCACTCCTCGCGGTTCCTGCTTTCTGGATGGCGGACTACATAGCGACGCACGACGGACCGGGAACGGTCCCGGAGGTAACCCGGACGGCCTACCTGCCGATGACCCTCTACGGGAACGGGCGGCAGAAGCCAATCTGCGTATTCATTACGCAGTCCGGGAAGGCCTGGAAGGCCTGGGCGGTCAACTCACCCTGCGAAGTGGCATTGGGACAAGCGGGTCCGGCCCATCTGCCGTCCGCTGGATCATAGCCCCATAGACCGGCCCTGGCTTCCGGCCGGGCTTCTGCCAGACTCCCCGGAACGGAGCCCGGTAATAGCAGGTCCACTGATAGGGCTTGACGGCCGCATACGCGGAGATTAGGACGGCCCTAGGACGCATCCGCGCCATAACCTCATTCTCCCACTGGACCTCGTACTCGTCATCCTTGAACGGCCGGGCCGTATAGACGATGTCCGCGTCCTCCCAGGGCGGGTGCGATTCCCGGAGGTCCCACTCAATCACATTGACGTTTAGGTCGCGAGCCTGGGCTATGTATTCCTTATTGATCTCATAGCCATACTCACTCATCCCGAAGTGATAGCGGGCGAGATAGAGCTTTGTACCGATACCAGGACCGGCCTCCATAAGCGTCAGCCTACGGAGGCCGTCCATGGCGAGCGAGCGCGCGACCTCTAGCATGCGCGCGTACTCTGCTATCTCAAGCGGGCTCCATCGCCACATTTCCGGGTCCGGCTCCGATAGCTCCCGCTCTTTTGCGAGCTGAGCCATCTCAAGTTGGTGAAGCTCCGGGAGAGATAGCATTCCCACTGGTGCCCCTAATTGTTCTCGACGGTTACATCACCGACCGTGACATTGACGGTTGAGCCGCTCGCGTCGGTATAGGTGACCTGGCCGGCCGCGCGGATATCATCTGCGGTCTTTGCTGCCTCCTCTAGGCTCTCGAACCTATGAAGGGTCAGTTTTACCTCTGGCACTCTTCTTGCCTTTCCGTGCCGGGTCCGGTAGCTCTATCTCTACCTGGACCGGATAGCGCTGGCCGTCCACGAGGACGGCTCCGTTAATTGTAACGGTCACGGCACTACGGCGGTGAACTCCGCATCGCTACCGCCTTGCTGGAAGGTCAGGCCGTCGCAGGTCGGGACCTCGTACGAGACGTCTGCGGCCGGAGTTCCCGGAAGCGTAACCTGAGTGGTGACGTTGTAGGCCGTTTCCCCGACCACGACCTGTCCCCGGATCGTCGCACTGCTGGGATCCAGGGGATCGTTCCCATCGACAGAGTAGGTGACGGTAATGGTGTCGCCGTGGGCCGGAGCCGAATTGTCGACGTTGATATCACAGCTGACGGCCACGGCTACCTCGCCTTGGGCGTAGAGCCCGGAGGCCCGGAGGCTGCTTCTGCGTCGTGCCGTCCCTCGTGCGCGTCCAGCTTGTCCGTCGAAACGAGCGCGAAGCAGGTTCCGCACTGCTCGACTTCAACGCGGACCTCGCCGCCTCCCTCGTTGCTTGTGAGCGCGAACACCGCGAGGTAGCTTCCGTCTCGCGGTTCGCTTGGTACGACTGATGTAACATCCATGATCTCCCTTTCTGTTCCTTTGATCCCTAACGTGCGTCGCCTTTCTTGCTAGACCACCTCCAGTTCCCGCCGCTGGCCGACCGGCGATAAGTACATACGTCGCCGGAGGAATTGACATACGTGATGACTAGCTCACCAGTACCGGGGTTGTAGGTGATATCAGCTCCGCTCCGGACGCTGTTCGGTTCCTGCGTCGGGTCGCAGGCCGCCCAGGACTGGGCTCCCGGAGCGAGGTAGTTGACCTTACCGTCCGTCCAGACGCAGGCCGACCATTCCCGCCACTCGCCATCGATTGCTGTTGATGCAGTCATGAGGAGTCCTCCCGTTCCTGAAGCGGAGCCTCCGCCACCGCCCCATTTCTTGGCCTTGTCGATGACTACGTCCATCGGGAATCCGGAGCCGCAGTCGTGGTGCCCGGAGCCCCAGGAGCCGAAGTTAACGTGCTCGCAGATTCCGCGCACATTCGGGTCCTGGGCCTGATAGTCGTTTAGGACCGTCCAGGGAATGTTGTACTTGTCGACGCAGTAGCGGACCCATTCCGCCGCGTTGTCGATAAGGACGGCCTTCTGGTTGAGCCAGGTAGAGCGCGACCACGAGGCGTAGGCGCATAGCTCTAGGCTGAGGCAGTACGGATTGGCATTCCCCTGCGTCCACGCCTTGTGGTTCTCATAGACGTAAGCGCCGAATACGCTGCGCTCATAGTTGTCCGCGCCGTGGTGACTAGAGCAGCCAGCCGAGGGATTCTGGAACCAGGCTCCAAGGTCCCGGATCTTCATCGCGCCTTCTGTGGTATGAAGGACGATCTTGTTGTACGGACCTCGCGAGGTCGAATAGTGCGGAGAGGGTATCCAGACTTCTCTCACTTGTAGTCCTCCGTCTCCAGTCCCTCCAGGAACTCCCGGTAAGCCCGGAGCCGGTCCCGGAACCGGGGATCATCCTCCAGCCTTGTGCCCCAGGGTTCCGCCTGGTCCTTCTCTGGGGGCTCCGGGAGCGGGTCCACTCGCTCTAGCTCTACCTCGCCTCTGTCTAGCTCTTCTGAGGTAAAGAGTTCGCCGGAGCGGACCAATCTCTTGTTCATGTCCACCTCCTCCTCATTCCTATTTTACGCCACCCGTATTGTCTCAACGATTACGAACGCGAGGACGGCGGCCTGGAGCAGGAACCAGCCTATCAGGATTAGCCGGATCATGGCCTTGTTAAACGGGTCGCTACCATTGCCCAGGTCTATCTGGACCATTTCCCTCCTAGAAGTCGAGTGGGTAACTGGCTCCGTCGATATAGCAGACGCCACCGTTAATGGCGCCAGGGAATCCCTCTAGCTTGACCGTTCCATCGGTCCCGATATGCATCCTTGGGAGGCCGGGCGAGGTAGAGCTATTGCCATAGTCCGGCGACTGGGACATACTGACAATCGGAATGAACTTGTCGCCCTGCGGCCGGTAGATAGGCGGCATGGTCGCGATCGTAACGTTGTTGTATGACCCGGAGGTCGCGAGCTGGATCAGGCCGCCAAAGATAACCATCCGGTCCGGAGTCATCTTGTAATTGACGCCTCCGGTAAATGGGCCCGGAGCGCTGATCGTATGCCACACGTCGTTCAGGATCGTCTCCCGGTTATCGGTAAGGGCCGAGAGCGCGCCGGACGAGGCCGAGGTCCAGTAGCAGATAGGCAGGTCCCAGATCCCCGTAGGAGTCCGCTGAAGGACGGGCAGGACCGGCGAGCCGGACGGGCTCCCCTGGATGATCCAGGGCGCAACGACGGTTGGCGAGGTTGTGGCCCCACGGGTCAGCCGGAGGACGAGACGATCAATCCGGTTCTGTGCGGACGCAGCCGGGATCGCCGTGCTAAAGCTCGCGTCTGCGCGCCAGAGCTGCCCCCTGATAACCGCATTCCCGGCCGCAGCGACAATGTTCCGGCCCGGAACATCGAATGAGGCAGTAAAGGCCCCAGGCCCGTCTACTGCGTCCTTGGCTCCGACGCACGAATGGAAATACTCCCATTCCGACGTTGTCGATAGCTGGGTGAATGAGCTAGGCCGTGCGTCGTATGTAGCCATGATTCCTCACTTAGTCGCTAGCTTTTTCTCCAGAGCGCGGATTCGCGCAGTCAGCTGGCCGATAACCTTCTGGTCCGTCGCCGTCGCGTTCGCGGAATTCCCGATGCTTGGGACAACGGAGTAAACCGGGTCGGCAGACGGGTCGGCCGTCAGCGTCACAGAGCTAATGACGTCCTGATAGGTAACTCCGGGCCGGACCTCTACCGTGACTATGTCACCTAGGTAATAGTCGCGGCCGAACGTCAGGAACGGGATATCAGCCACGGTCGCGTCAATGCTTGGGCCAAAGCCTCCGGCCGCGAGCGCTTGTTGAGCCGTGGCATTCAGGTTGTTCGCGTCCGTCTCGCCGGAGCTATCCGTATAAGCCTCAATCGCATTTAGGGCCGTCCGCGCGGCCGCAGTCTTCTGTACGAACGTAGTGGAGCCTCGCACAAGCGAGTCCGTAAGCGTCGGATCGGTCAGTGACAGGCTGACGGCCGTCAGGTTACCAAGGTCCCGGCTAAACCAGGCTTTGCCAGTAAGATTGCGCGGCACATAGACGTCAAACTTAAGCCGCTTACCGGAGCGGTAGACCTGGACTCCCATCGCGGAGCCCGACTGCGCTATTAGTGCCCGGATCACATCCATGAGGTTGAGGCTTAGGTCCTGGAGGAACTTGACTGTATAGCTGACGAGGTTACCGCGCGAGGAGTCGGCCACGATATCCAGGAGTGAGTTCTTCCGGGCCGTAATAGCGCTCGGCCCAAGGTTGAGGTTCACATAGTGCTTAATGGCCGTCTCTAGCCGGACGGAGCTTACCGGGTCCGTGGCTCCAGCCGTCTGGGACGACCACGCCACGGCCGGATTAGGGTACGCAATCCGGTTCGCAACGAGGCCGAGGTAATCGGCTCCGCTCAGCGTAATGAACGGCCCGTTGACGGAGCCGGACCCGCTCCGCGAGCCCGGTATGGAATCCGTATAGCCGGGCTGCTCGCATTTACCGCCGAATACAAAGAGGCCGCGCCAGTTGATCTCCACGATAAAGTCTCCGGCCATCATCTGAGCCCACAACGCGTCGGTATAGGGAACTACCATAGACCAGGAGCCGACCGCGTTGTAATAGAGCTGAGCCGTCAGCGTGACAAACTGGAGCGGGCCAAGCGCCACAAGCGAGCTATTGTAGAACTGGACGAGGACGGATTCCTGCGAGCCCGCCTGCGGAGGCACATAAGCCAGAGGCGGATTGAGTACTCCGCTCGCGGCGGATACGTTCTGGGTCCAGGCATCGACCGGGATGATTGCCATTATGCCCGCAGCCACCTATTCGTCCAGGTTACCGATATGCTGGTATTTACCGTAGAGCCCGCCATAGTGATGTTAATCCGGTTGTCGCCGGCCATAAGGCTCCAGAGGTCCCGGAGCGTCGATAGCACAAGCTGGTCCCAGACGTTCGCGCTCGTTGTCAGGTTTACCGCGTACTGGGTTCCGGGCTTGGTCGTTACCTGAACTACCTGCCCGGCCGGGATAGAGGTATTCAGGGCCCATTGCCGGCCAGTCGTCAGGTTCTTAATTGTTGGGGTTCCGGGTCCGGTAATGTTCCAGATAGGCCAGGCCTGCGAGTTCCCCTGGTTCGTGATAACCGCATCGCCAAGGATCGTCCCGCCCGTAATCGCGACCGGGAGGACCGGCAGGATTCCGGTCGCATTGTTGAGTGAGTAGACAAGGTTATTGGCAGCCAGGTCACTCCAGTATGGGTCCGGAGTCTGGAGCGTAAACGAGTAGAGGCAGGAGAACAATCCAACGTCCGGCGTATTCATCCCAGACGTACAGTAGACCGGAATCTGCCGCGTGGAGCCATCCGGCCTCTGGATCTGGATATAGCCCGGAGCCGGGAGCCCGTTCCGCCTATTGAAGAAGGCGCGCGTTAGCCGGTCCAGTATGTCATAGTAATCGTCCTGCGAGTCCGAGGCCGGGTAACCCACTCCAATAGCCAGCGCTATTGCGCCTGGCTGCGGCAGGACAAGGTTCGCATAAGCCGTCCCGTCAAGCATCGGAATGACCTGAAGCGCAGTCGGGAGTCCCTCAATACCAGCAATACCCGCGCAGGCATAGCCATTCGTCATTGACATGTCATTGAGGTCCCAGGTATTCCCGTCTGGGTCAATGTAGTAAATCCCGAGTGGGGTGACATCGCCCATTAGGACCTCCGTCCCTGACGCTGTAGGCTGCCGTCCGTAATCGCCATTGCGGTAAAGGCCGACCGGACATGGCTCTCTATGGCGGCTCCGGTCAGGCCGTCGAAGTGAGCGTGATAAGCTACTGCGGAGCCGTCGCCTCCGCGTGGCCGGCCTCCGGGGCTGACCCATTCCGGCCCGCGCTCGCCAAACCTATACATTAGGCCGGTACCTAGGCCGAACCCGACGATGGGCTCTGTAACCGGGCCTCCGTCCGCGTAGCCGTGGCCGGAGCCTAGGGCTCCGAGCCCTGGCCCATAGACGTGCCTCGCGTAGTTAATGGCGGCTGCGATATTCGCGAGCGGGTCATAGATATTCCAGCTCGTGCCCGGTACGTGATAGGCGGCAAAGGTAGAGCCGATTACCTGCATAAGTCCCTTGGACGGGTCGCCTCGCTTAGCGTTTATGTCCCACAGGTTAATGGCATTCGCATTGCCTCCGCTCTCCGTTTGCATCTGATAGAGGACCCGGCCAAGAAGAGCCTGGGACATACCAAGCATTGACAGAGCCTGGGACGCGACTCCGGACCAGCGTGAGACTCCGCTACCGCCACCGCCTCCGATAAGGTGACTAAAGAAGCTGCCGAGAGAATGCCAAGCGGAGCTAACAAAGCTCGTTAGCTGACTCAGTACCGACTTATGAATGCCGGCCGCACTCGGGATATGGAGCCCTGGGATAAGTCCTCCGGCCGCGAATCGCTTGGTACGGATAGCCTCCATGAAATCGATCCCGTAATGGCTAACGGAATCAGCAGGCTGCATAAACTCACCGCGAGAGGCCCATATAGGCACATCGTCCGCGCGAGGTCCGGAGCCCCAGGGAATCAGGCCTCCTGATGCCTTCCCGTACTGGGACCGGAAAGCGGGCGAGGCTATTGACTGCTGGGCCGGTGCCATCTTGACGCCGACATTGATTGTGCGGTCATGGATTCCCGCGAGCGAGCCATTCACATTATCCCGGAAGCCATTGAACTTATTGGAGGCATCCCGGAGCTTGCCGCCGATACCGGGAATCCAGCCGAACGCCCAGGAGGCCGCCTGGAGTATCTTGCCGAATACCGTATGGACGACATCCCACATACCATTGATGGCATTCTTGATAAAGGTCATCCCGCTATGCCAGAGCCCGGTAATGAAGTTGATCGTATTGCTCCAGGCCTTGTGGATAGAGCCACAGACGGAGTTCCAGACGGACTCGATCTGATGCCCGGCCGCTACCCAGAAGTTGATAAACGCGCTCCACACCCTGTGAAGGAAATTGACCGTAGCCGACCACGCATTATGAATAGCGCCGCAAGTACGGTTCCAGGCTGCCTCGATCTGGTGGCCCGCGATTACCCAGAAGTTTATGAAGGCCGACCAGGCCCGGTGAATCGAGTTCGTCATTACGGTCCAGGCCGTCGCCATTGCATGCGTTACATTGTTCCAGGTAACGGCCATCGAGTGGATGTTCTGGCTAAATCGGCCGGTCATATAAGCCGCAAGCTCCGTCAGGACCGCAAGCGCCCGGAGCACAAAGACAATCAGCTGAACGAAAAAGTTAATCAGCTTAGCAAAGGCCTGTGGGTGCTGCGAGATTGTTGTGGCTATCTGGGTGATAGCGTTTGCTATCTCACGCATCCAGCTTGACACCTGGGGCGTAATGGCATTAAGCATCGCAGCAAAGGCGACGGCGATTGCCTGAATCGACTGCTGTACCTCTGGCTGACCGAAGGCCCGGATAAACGTATCGGCAAACTGCCGGAACGGCCCGGCAATCGTATTAGCCGCGTGCTCGAATACCGGCGTCAGCTTATCCATAGTCTGCCGCGCGGTATTGAGTATGCTCTCTAGGACGTTAACCCAGGACTGCCCGATTATCTCAAGGTCCTCCATAACGCGGTCCTTGAGGCTCGTAAACGTCGCCACGACCTCGGGATTGCGGGCTGCGCCGATAGCCGCCATCCCTCCTATCATGCCGCCGAATCCCGCGACGATAAGGCCGCTTGTGGCCTCCGCAATAAACGGGAGCGCGAGCAGGCCCAGGGCTCCGGCGACGGCCATAGCCATCGGGCTCCCGGTAATCCCGCTCGCGGCCTGGCCGCCTGATCCTCCGGCTCCCGACCCAACCATCCCGATAGCACCCAGCATACGGGTGGCGAGGCCGAGCCCGGCCTGGTCGCCGGTTTGATTGGCCTCGTGCTTTAGCAGGGCCAGCTGAGCGCGGGCCTCCACCGTATTGAACCGGACATCGATATTGCCGGCCTTCCTGGAGACAACGTCAAGCTCTTTCTCCAGGACTGCGATTTCCTTTAGCGCGGCATCCGACTTAATGTCAATGCCGATCTGCTTCTGGGATAGCGCGACTAGCTTAAGGCGTATCGCCTCCACCTTGCGGTCAACCGGGGAGGAGTCGCCGTCCAGCTTGACCTTTGGAAGCGTCTTGATAGCGGCCTCAATACGCTTCTTGAATGTGTCCGCGAATGCGCCTCCGGACCTCGCTCCCTCTGCGGCCATCTCCGGCCGCTTACGGCCCATCTCATCGACAATGCCCTTGGAGAGCCTCTGGCCGTATTCCTTCCCGATCGCATCAGAGGACGGAATGAGGTCAGCCGCAAGCTTGCGGTTCCAGCCGCGAGCGTCCGGGACTACGCCAACGGCGACGGAGCCTACAAAAATCTCGTCAGCCATTTCCTCTTCCCGTCATCCGGTCTAGCACGTCCTGTACGTCCTCGTCCGGGACATCGCGCAGCCTAGGGTCTAGGGTCCGTACGATATCCAGGTTCAGGACCCTAGCGGGCTTCCTACGGCTCGCTCCGGGCCTCCGGACCGGCTCCGGCCTAGGGACCTTAGAGTCTGTCCGGCTCTGGACCTGGACCCAGGTAAGGTTGCGCACCTCGTCTATGAGTAGGGCCAGTAGCGACTCTAGGCTGGACCACGATGCGCGCTCCGGCTCGAACTCCCTGGAGAATAGCTCATCCTCCGGGATTGAATTCCGCATCGCGGTTGCCAAGGCACTCTCCGGTGGAAGATGGTCCACAAGGACCAGAAGCCGTCGCCACGATAGCCCGGCTCCCAGCTCGCGGAAGTCGGTGTGATAATAACGCTGGAGATCTGCTTCTATCTCCTCCGGGAACGCTTGCGTGAGCTGCCAGGCCTGGATGATTTTCCCATCGTCATCCGGGCCTTGTGGCCGCAGGTCTGGAAGATCGCCTCAATCTGGAAGTTCTCCAGATCAGCATCGACCCACGCGCCGAACTCCTCTTTGTCCGCGATTACCTCCTGGGCCCATTGTTCCCAGTCGCCGGTAGAGGCCGCACGCATAGCCGTACTCGACCAGGAGGCCGCGTGGCTAATGTGAATAACCACGCCGTCAATCCGGACTGATGTAGGCTCGCCCACGCGTTCCGCGCGGAGCTTATCGCCCACGAGGTCTAGGTCAAGGTCTACTTCCTCCGGGCCGTCATCCTCTAGCTCGCTGCCGAGCGGGCTGACGCTCACGTGAAGTATCCCGTCATGTCCTTGCCGTAATCGATCCACCGCTTGGCGACGTAGATAGAGCCCGATACGTTACCGGGGTACATCGTGACGGTTAGGTCCGTCCCGGTAACGTCGGCCTGCTGGATCTGGTCGTTGCCGCGAGCGGTAACCTTGACGTTGGGCGCGTACAGGCGCATCTTCTTCACGCCATCGAATGAGTCCCAGATCATCGCATAGCGGTTGTCCGCAGGCGGGTCCGGGATCGTGTAGCTGGCGATGAACGGCGTGACGGTGGCGGCCTTGAGAGGCGAGGTCGTGACCGGGAATACCGGCACGTCATCGTAAAGGCTCCGGACGTACGGATTGAGGTATTCCAGGCAGGTCATCTGGACGCTCTTGGAGCCTCCGGTCAGGATCGTCCGGATAGGCGTCAGGGTACCGGCCGCCGGAATGTCCTTGACCGTCTCGTCCAGCTTGAAGATGTAGCCGGAGGTATCGATCCACCCCATACAGTAGTAGCCGGTAAGGGTGGTGATATCCTCAAACCCGGTAACCGGGCCTGCGGTATTCTGGGCCGCGAGCCAGCAGATTACGTCTCCGGCCGCGTAGAGGAGTGAGTTGTCCTTCTGCTTTCCTGGCCCTGCGACGAGAGGGTTTACAGCGTCGAATTCCTCGACATCGTTTGACACCATTCCTCCTAGGAATGTATCTGGATCTCATAGGTTGCGGAATAACGGACGTAAGCTGGGTTCACCTCCGGGACCTGTCTTGGGCCGCTAATGACGGACGTATTCTGTATCACCCCATTCGGTACGGTCTGGCTCATGAATCCCATTACATGAGACTGGATCCTCCGCGCCGCAGAAGATATGTTCCCTGTATCGGTCTTTGGGCCGAACAAGTCAACGTCCACAATCGGACGGTCGATATAGATGTCACGGTTAGCTCCGGAGATCCGGTGGACCCGGCAGATAATCATGTCAGAGTCCCCGGCCGGGAGGACCGTAACAAAGCGAATGTCAGGCTCTAGCGGCACAAGCGCATAGAGCAGCGCTGACTCCGCGTCCGGGAAGATATTGACTATTGTCATCGGAGCCTCCGGAACGCCGCGAGCCTAAGAATGTGAATCGGCTCGCGGCCTCTATGGCCGAACTCTACCCAGTAGGCTTCCGGGGAGTCGTTGAATACAATGGCCTCCGCACGGTCGTGCGTCGCGCCTCCGTGGGCGTGGCTCCGGACGTGGAAGCTCGCCTTATAGCGTCCCCGGTGCGGGTCCTTCGCATCGTGGCTTACTGGAGCTGCCGCCTCCGCGCGAGCCCGTATGCGCTCCGCTACCTTTACCATTGCCGTTTCCATAAACGGAGCCCGGAGCATACGGCCGACTCCGATGTGATCCGGATTGTAGCGCGCGGTCACGACGAGACTCCGGTGATCTTTGACGCGCTTACCTGGACCGGCGCAGTATTCCCGGAGAATGGCGATTGCCAGGCCTGCGGGACTCCCCGGACCTCATACTCAATATCATCCACGACGATCGCATCAATATAGCTGATATCGGTACCAGCCGGGAGGAACACGGTAATGTCACTCGTCAGCCGGTCGGCAAACTGTAGCTCCTCACCGCTCCCGCCCGGCTGTACCGCGCAAGGCGAGACATTCTCCTCCACGAACGCGGTGGTGTCATTCCCGTACTCGTTCTGGCCGGAGACATAACGTCGCCGGAGCGTGACCGTCTGGCCGTAGGTAAACGGCATAACATCCTGACCTTGATCGTTCCCTGCGTCTTGCGGTAATCCGACAGGGAGGTCTTCATGCCGGCATCCACAAGCGCAGCGCTAAGCCCGGCTCCGCTTGTCCGGCGCATCGAGTAGCTATAGGCTCCAATCGATTCTGACGCGAGCGTGGCAGACATTGTCGGAGTCGCTAGCTCCGAGATAATGGCAGTACAGAGGACGGCCACAACGTCATCTGGGGATTCGACGTAGCCGTGCGATCCCACAACCCGGAAGGACCCGCCCCACCAGAGCGTCTCCTCGTACCAGAATTCAGGCAGGTTAATGATCCCGGACTGAGACGGGTTCATTACGGTGACTGTGTCGATGTCATCGAAGTGGTACCAGGTTACCGGGATATCCGGGATACCAGGGACCCCAGAGAGCGCAAGGACGGAATCCACAGAAGCCACGGGCCTCCAGGGAAGGACAATAATGCCGCCGTCCGCGTGAATGGTAATTGTGTCGGCACTGTACCAGGTAAAGTCCTCGCGGCAGTAGCGCCGGATGATTGCTGAGCCGTCGCGGAGGAGTGCGTCAACGCGCGCCATTTCCGTCTGGTTCAGGTTGCGGCCTAGCCTCGCCACGATATCATCCGGCGAGGCGAGGCTAGGCAGCGAGCCCATGAGACCTCCCTACTTGGTAGACCGGCCGGAGGACCTGCGGCTGGAGCCGGAGTCGTCCTCGTCATCGGAACTGGAGGCGACGGCCTGACGTTCCTCTTCTGCCTTCTGCCTTTCTTCAAGAATGGTCCGCTCCCACTCCGATCGCGTCATAACGGCCTCGCCGCCTTCAGCTGACGCAAGAGCCGGAGTTGAGGTCGGGTAGGCCTGCTTGACGTCAATGACGCCACCGGCCGGAGGCGCGGTGCCGACGCCAAGGACCGCGCCGAACGGCCAGCGAGCCGTAATCGCGGAGCCGGGCTGCATGATCGTGACCGGGTTGACGGTCGCGTAGGCGAGGCGCATTGTCATCCGCATCGCCACGGAGTCCTGCTGCATCAGGTTCAGGATAACGGCTCCGGCGTCATTCGAGATGACGCCTTCTGTGAACATCTTGAAGCTAATATCGCGCCGGATTCCGATGATCGACTTGGAGAAGTCGCCACCGAGCATGATCGCTCCGGTAGTCGGCATAACCCACGAGCCGTTCTTGATCTCCGGGAGCGGGTAGCCGTAGAGCGTCCCGCCCGGCCCACCGGACATATCCGGCTGGTAGATCGGGATACCCTGCGCGGAGCGGAGGCCGGAGAGCTTCCACTTCATGCCTGGCATGGCCGCGAAGCCATCCAGGGTATAGCCGGACTGGGCCATCGTCAGGCCGAGCGCGGAAACGTCCTGGCCCAGGTCCACGCCTGTGCCTTCGATGACGGAGTGCCCGGACTTGGTTGCGCCGACGAATACCGACTCACCCCAGGTCGAAGGCTTGTTGATTCCCCACAGGACGGCCGAGTCGATAAGCGCGCCCACGGCCTCCGTAATGCGAGGCTTGACCTGGTCCCACAGCGGCACGTCCGCGTCGTCCAGGTACGCTTCCGGGATCGGGACGATACAGGCCAGCTCTTCCACGACCATTACGACGTTCTTCCACGCCTGGGCCGAGGTCTGCTTCATGCCGGTGTCGCCGCCAACCCAGTAGGCGACCGGAAGAACGTCAAGAACCGGGAGCCGCTGAGTGTGGGATGAAAGGGTGGTACGCCCCATGAGCGAGAGCGCGGCCGAAGCCTGGGGCGCTTCCTGAATGATCTCTGTTGCGAGCGGCTGTGGAACGAGCGGGTCAACTCCGGCCGCTGTGCGGACTACACCCGTATTGTAAGTCGGCACTAAATGCCTTTCCGCGCAAGCGCGGGATTAAGCGCCTGCGGCTAGTCTCTCTGATAGAGAGACCGGAACCACTCGTCTGAGGTCCGGGGTTCTGCGCCTCCGGACGGAGCGGAGCCAGCTCTCATGGACTCAACCGGGCGTGCGCCGTTCCGGCCCATCCCTGGCTGCTGGAGAGACTGTTCAGTCCGCTCCCGTACGATCTGATCGGCTCGCGCCTCTGCTAGCTCTGTGGCTCTCGTTTCGATCGCCGCAGCAATAGCGGCTGCCCTATCATTGATCTCCTCGTCCGTTCCGGTCCCGAGGAAGTCAATAAGCTCTGTAGGCAGGTCATTCGTAGCGGCGGCCATAATCCGCGCGTGGTCGGCTCGCGCCTCGTCCCGCTCGCGCTTGGCCTCGTCCCGTTCGGCCTGGGCTTTCTCCAGGTCGGTCATTCCTTGCTTCTTCAGTTCCGCGAGTTCCTTTGCGGCCCTGGAATTCTCCCGCGCCCGGCTCTCATTCTTCCGGGCCATTTCCTTCCAGTGAGCTAGCTCAGCGGCGGTATCCGCTCCACCCTCATCCGTTCCGGTCAGGGTGTCTGAGCCTTCTGGGTCCGTTCCGGTTCCCTGGCTTCCATCATCGAGCTGTGCCGTTCCGGTTCCAGTCGATTCTGGGGCTGCCTCACTCATCCGAATTCTCCCTGTACATCTACGCGCGATTATAGACCTTATCCGGGCCGTTAGGAAGCCCGGCCGTTAGTGGCCCTTAGCCTTGGCGGCTGCCTCCTCTACTCCTGGGGCGTGACCCGGCCGGGCTCCGGTCGCGCGCTGATGGAGATTGGAGCAGAGTCCCTTGACGATTCCGGGACTCACATATTTACCAAGCTCCACGACGCACCGGTCAAAATCTCCGGGTACGCCCCAGCGGATCTTCGCGGCTCCGGGTCCGTGGGCCCAGTACTCCATGAGCCTCTGGGTGTTCTTAACATCCTTGGGGCTCGCTTCCCGCCCGGCTACCATAACACTGCCTCCACCAGGAGCGGACCGCAGTTAGCGGTCCGGCGTTTATTGAGGACATCCACACAGTCGACCCGCCACCAGAATGAACCAGTAAGCCCGGTATCGGCAGCAGGCACATCGAACTGTGATATTGACTGGCCCACGTTATCCGGGTCCGATACGACATCCGAGGAGTAGACCCGGACGGCCGGGTCATCGTCATCAGTATCCCGGCTGGGCTTGGTATACAACTCTGAGGTTATCCCGGTACCGTCGCTAATCTCCGGGAACCGGGCTGTCACGACAACGTCATTCCCACGCGGGAACACGAGGCCGGTCTGATCCATTAGGTCACCTCCGCGTGGAGCTTGTCTATCGTTACCCGTCCAGTCATAGCGTCCGTCTCAACGCTGGCCGGAGTCCGGCCGACCTCGACATTAGCGGATATACTGGACACGCCTATCGTAACCCGAGGACCGCTGACCACGAATACGATAGCAGTTATCTTGTCGGGTAGGGCTCCGGCGACGAACGCAGTAACCGACCCATCCGCAGACGAGGCCGCGACGGCAAGCCCGGAGAGGATGCCCAGGACGGTAACATGGCCAGAAGCTCCGGAGGCCGCGAGGCCGGAGCCCGCGAGGACGAGGACGGCCGAGACGGCACCTGACGCCGCTGAACGGGCCGTAGCGGCTCCGGAGAGCCGTCCGGCGAGTACGACCGTACCGGAGCCGGTAGAGGCCGCTAGGGAGCTTCCGGCGAGGACCCCAGTCAGGCCCATCGTCCCGGCCGCGAGCGAGGCCGCGACGGAGGATCCAGCCAGCGGCCAGGTTACCGCTCCGGTCTGGATCGCTACCGCGCCGGACCCGGCTGAGGACGAGGCCGCAGAGCCCGCAATAACTGCCGTCCGGGTTATGGTCCCGGACGCAGAAGTCTGGGCCGTAGCGGAGCCGGAGACGGCTCCCCTGAGCGCTACGGTCCCGGCCGCAGAAGAGGCCGATGACGCTGAGCCGGCCAGGGCTCCGTTGAGGCTCAGCGTCCCAGAAGCGGATGAGACCGGCAGGGAGGTCCCAGCCACTGGGTAGGTCTGGGCTCCGCTTACGATCGTGAGCGTGCCAGACCCCTGAGACGTAGTGGCGGATGCTCCCACCATTTGGGAGATGGTGCCCAGCGTTCCTGTAGCTGAGCTAGCCGAGGCAGAGGAACCCGCCACCACGCCGATTTGCCCTACAGCGCCATTAGCCGCTGAGGAAGTAATTGAAGAACCTGATATCAGGGCTGTCCGGGTAACCGTCCCATTAGCCGCAGAAGCACACGGAGCCGAACCCGCGATGACTCCATTGAGGCCCATCGTGCCGTTCGCGGACGAGGCGGACGGAGCGGAGGCTGATATCACCATCGTCTGGACGATGGACCCGGAGGCCGGAGTGGCATTTAGCGTAAGGCCTGATATCAGGGCCGTCCGGGTTACCGTACCAGCCGCACTAGACGAGGACGCTCCGGAGCCCGTCACTACCAGCGGACTGAAGTTGCCCGTGGCCGACGAGGACGAGGACCCGGAGCCCGCAATTATGGCGGTCCGGGTAATGGTCCCGTTCCCGGCCGACGCGGACGGAGCCGAGCCAGCAATGACAGTGTTCCAGGTAATCGTCCCAGAACCAGACGAGGACGACGGAGCCGAGCCCACAAGCGCGCCCAGAGTGCTGAGCGTCCCGCTCGCCGTCGCGGCCGATGCGCCGGAGCCCGACAGCTGGATCGTCTGCTGAATCAGGACGCCAAGCGTATGGCTTGTGACAGACGAGAAACAGGTCATGTTCGGAGCCGTACCCATAAGCCCGGCCGCCATACCAGACCCGTACATGAATGGGTTGGCATTCGAGTCCATAATGCCGTCAAAGCCAGCCGGTACAAATACCTTGTATGGGGCTCCGGCCGGCACACGAGCCCGGCCGATGAATATCTCATTCGCCAGGGAGGCTGTCAGGGCATTCCAGCTAATGGCCGTGGAGGCCGTTGTATTGTTCTTGCTTGACTGCTGAGTGCCGTCCCGCGCGAACGTCGATGGATATCCATTATAGAATTCAGCAAAGGTCGTGTCACAGCTAGTGGACCCAATAGTGGCGCTATAGGTAAAGTTGAGAGTCGTTGCCCCGGTCCCGGTCGATACGCCAATCCAGATATCCTGAGTATGCGGAGTGCCATTCGTGTCCGTATAGGGACCGGCGACCTTAGTCCAGCCAGAGGTAATCCCGGCCGTATCCGACACACCGCTCATATTGATCGTACTGCTCGCAGTCTTATGCGCGACGGCCAGGAGCGAGCCGACGTTGCTAACCTGAACTCCCAGCGTTCCCTGGCCGGAAGATCGCGAAACAGAATATGGATAGGCGACGGGATTAATCAATCCAGCCGGAGGAGTCGTGGACCCACCCTTCCAGCCCATTATGACGCCGCAGTAGACAATGTTAGACGGGAAGGTACAGCTTGAGGTATCAGTAAAGACTCCGGCCGTCGAGACTCCGGTGCCGTTTGTGGTTGGCGTAAGATGAGAGGAGACAAAGTGCTGGCTCTGGGAGAAGAATGTATCCGACTGGCCTATGCCAGTCATATTGGAACTCTTGCTGTAGGTACAGGTACCGGCCGTTGTCATCCAGGTCGCATAAGCCGAGATGATTACTTCATTGGGATCGGTTGGGGCAGCTGTGGTCGCGACCGATAGCGAGGTCTTGCTGGCCGCCGTAGTCCCACCGCTAAGCGTCCCGCTGATCTCGGGTATCTCGGAGGCCGCGTTGAATATCTCATAGACGATCGTCTGGCCGGTCCAGCTCGCATTGTAGGTAAAGCTAGGAGCTGGCTCAGAGGCTCCGGCTATCTTGGTCCAGACCGCGAGCCCGATCGTACTGGCCGTATTGGCCGCATCATTGCCAACCTGGAAACGGCGGGTCCAGCCAGAGGTCCCGGTGTTCTGGGCCGTGTTGAAGGCTCCGGCCGTCCCGAACCCGGCCATGACTATTGCTACCAGAAGGTTGCCTGCGGTTGGGGATGGGCCATAGTTGACCGAGCCAGGGCTAGTTCCTCGCGCCCCAGCACCCCAGCCGATAACCTGCTGATAGAATGTCATTAGGCCAGCCTAAGCGGAGTCCAGTCAATCCGCCTGATCCGGGCCTGGGAAACTCCTCCCCGCCGCGCGCAGTCGTGACAGGTAGCTCCCCCGCAGGCGACGATCGCCGCATGAATGCCACAAAGCCAGATCTCCCTGGCGTGGCTCGGAATACCACAGCTCCGCTCATAGAGGCTCGCCGGAGTCGCGCCGCAGACCGTCTCGTCCTTTCCGGTCCAGGCCCCACAGGGATGCGCGCGAGCCACCCGGAGGTCCGGGACAAGCGGGCTTATGGGGTGATCCATCTTATACCTGGCAGAGGAACCCGATACCGGCCGACCCAGTACCCGCCGCCGCCTGAAGGCTGTCACCGATCGCCGGAGTCCGCGAGGACGCGAGGAGGAACGCCGCAATACAGTTCGCGGACGTACCGGAGGCCGCGTCACAGCAGATCCCCCAGTTACAGGTTCCGGGAGCGCTCGTGAACGGTCCCCAGGTTAGCGAGGCCGTATTGTAGATGACGGACGGCGAGGCCGACGTAGCCAGAGCCGGGCCGTAGGACTGGCGCGCGTAGCCGGTCGATGTAAGGTACTCATTGATGGATGCGTCGGCCATCGTCAGGGCCGTAGAGCTAAGGACCCCAGACGTGGCCGAGGTCGATAGGGCCATGTAGACCGCGCCAATGGCCGGGCTCTGCGTCTTACGGAATACGGCCTCAAGGGCCTGCTTCTCCCCGTACTGCATAAGCTGGCCGGCTGAGAGTAGTGGCATTGTCTCCTCCTAGACTCGCGTGAAATTCGACGCGAAGTAATCGGGCTCTATTGCGGTAATGCGATTGATTCCCAGGTCATCGACCCAGGCGACGAGACGCCAGCCGGCATCGTCATCTTCCATGTACTGGACCACAGCTCCGTTCTTAAGGTCCAGGGCATGCATTTCGGCTGATAGCTCCTCACCCTTGGCCGCATGACCGTAGCCGGTCCCGGCCGGGTTATCGTGCATGAACTCGTCTCCGGGCTCTACAGCCGGAGCCTGTGGCTCTTCAGTCATAATGCGCTCACTTCCAGCTATCTGGGATATCAGCCATCCATCCACGGGCCTTAGCAACCCGCTTTATGTAGGCACGGATCTTGGCGTGCTCCTCTGGGGTATTGGGCCGGGCTCGCCCGACAGCCTTGATTGCCGATGCTAGTGAGTTATCTCCGGTCCTCCTCTCAATGGGGAATCGCGGTGCGTCCGACTGGTTCTGACTTGACGGAGGGAGTGCCCGGCCTTGCCGCTGGAGACGCTTCCTCTTTTCCAGGTCCGTTGCCATTCTGGCTCTCCCAGTACTTGTTCCATTGAGCTACTGCGGCCTTACCCCGGAATCCTCGCGTCTCACGGCCCCACGCATCCGACAGCTCCGCATTGATGGATGTCTGTCCCCGGAATACCGGCCGCGCGACACACCGGCAATGATCGTGCGCCCGGAACCCCACAGAGGCTTCTGTATAGACTCCTCCGCGCCCGGCCAGCATAGCGCAGAAGCCACAGGAGCCCGGAGTCAGGACCCGCTCCCATCCTGTAGCCTCCGGGTCCTGCGTCGCGGCCTTTGTAATCGTCTCGCGGCCACCGAGCAGGACCATCCGGGTACCGGCTCCCCGGAGCCCATCCCGCGCCATTACGGAAGCCTGGGCGGGCTCCGCGTCCTTCAGGTAATGGCGGTACATCCCGGAGCCCATCGACCCGACTACGCGAGCGAGGTACTCAGGGTCCAGGTCCGCGCCCGGAAC
>Ga0070717_10000675_pt1 | contig 21977 bp, 15 predicted proteins | sample LARL113metaG_FD_71366 | JGI IMG/M metagenome (GOLD analysis project Ga0070717, IMG submission 71366) | Corn, switchgrass and miscanthus rhizosphere microbial communities from Kellogg Biological Station, Michigan, USA - LAR L11-3 metaG | ecosystem: Host-associated > Plants > Roots > Rhizosphere ...
CCCTAAACCAGAAACTCGATCACAAGCTATTTGACCTGGCTGCCTGACCCCGTATCCTGATTCTACCGGAGACCGTGCCATCAAATTCCAACACAGATCGCGACAGCACCCCACGGACTACACGATTGAGAAGATTTCGCGGATGCCGCCGAGAATTCTAGTCACTGGCGCCACGGGCGCGCTGGGACGTCACTTAATCCCAGAGCTACAAAGCGCCGGCTATCAGGTGCGCGGACAGTATTGCACTCGTCCCGGCATGGTTGAAGGAGTTGATTGGCGGCAGATGAACTTTCTGCAGAACCTTGATTTTTCGTCCCTGGTTGCAGAATGCGATGCGGTTATCCATCTGGCGGCTGACTTGAAGGATCCGGCGCTGATGCATCGGGTCAACTTTCAGGCGACGGCTGCGCTACTGGCTGCGGCTCAGTCGGCGGGCATCCGCTATTTTGGCTATGCTAGTTCCATCGTAGTGTACGGCTCGCCGCGTCAACGAGTGGTCGACGAGAGCACGCCGCTCTTGGACTTGGAGGCCCCTTTGGTGCGACAATATCGCGCTAACCCCTTTATGCTCGAATACGCCCGAACGAAGGTGCTGGCCGAACGTGCGATTAGCGACTTTCGCCCCGATATGATCGTTGATATATATCGTCCGGCGGTGGTTACGGATTTGGACAGTATCTTAGAAGCGGGGAGTTGGAGTTTTGTCCGTAAGTTTGCCTTCGCCTATCGACGGACTCATTATATTCATGTATCAGACGTGGCAGCTGCAATGTTGCACCTGATGGTGCAAGGACTTCAATCACTAAAGGACCGATCGCGGATTGAAGCTTTCAACCTCTCTGACGAAGACTGCGGAACATTCCGTGAGATTCTTAGCGTGGCTTACAGAGTTACAGCGGATAGCCGGTACAAGGTGGGCGTTAGTATGCCCGTGCCCATGGCGCTAGATCTGGCCAAAGATGTCATAAAATACCGCCAACCACGTTTGCGGTATTCGCTTGGCATGCTGCGATTCCGCAATGCCAAATTGCTGAGCACGGGCTTTAGATTTCCCTCCGGCCTTAAATCGGCGCTAGGGCAGGCGCTCGCTGGAAGCGCACGCCATCGGGGCTTGTGACGGAGAAACGATACGTAGTTTCGCCGATTATGGGGCCGCTGAGCGACTTGTGGTACGGAGGAGCGTGCGGCTGGCTCATCGGGTGCTAATCAGCGAAACCGCAGTTTTGTGGATTATGACAATTTCGGCGCATGTCAGCAGCATGATTCTTCGAACGTTGGTGGTGCCCCGGGGAAACGCTGAATGATGGGCAACGGAGATAGGCGATCTCGTGCCCTCGCGGTACCTAGCGTTGGGCTTAGAATCTGTCCTAAGATGAAACACCGGTTCGGGGTGTCGCACATGGGTTTGTGGCGTCACATTAGGACGAATGCTGAGGACGCGGCGGCTTTCGGACCGCAATTCCTCTTTCGGCACTTGTCGCGCATCAGCGGAGCCTCACTCGCAAAGGTTCGAGTGCCGGGCATCGGCGAGGTCCATATCCGTACCGGAGAGAGCGACGTTTGGAGCATACGACAGATATTCGGTACCCACGTTTTTGATCTCGGCCGGATCCCAGCGGCCAATGCCCGTTTGAGTGCCCGTTACCGCACCATCCTTGAGAAAAGTCGAACGCCAGTCATCGTTGATGCGGGGGCCAACATTGGGGCGGCATCTCTGTGGTTCGACAAGGTGTTTCCGGAGGCGGGAATCGTCGCCTTGGAACCGGAGCCCGGCAACTTCAGGATATTGAAACGCAATGTTGCCGGTCACTCCCGCATAATGCCCTTGGCCGTGGCGATCGGCGGCGCGCCCGGCTTTGTCAAAGTGAAAAATGAGGCGAAAGGATGGTCAGCTCGCACCAGCCGCGCCGACAGCGGCGTGCCGATCCTGACTATGGTGGATGCGTTTGCAAAATTCGAGGGCGGCGAGCCCTTCATCGCAAAGATCGACATCGAAGGATTCGAAAGCGATCTGTTTGGAGGGAATGTTGATTGGCTCGATGATGTCTACATGGTGATCATCGAACCTCACGATTATGAGCAGCCCGGCAAGAGAACGAGTCGGTCGTTTCAGGCAGCCATCGCGGCTCGGGACTTCGAAATCTTCATTTCGGGCGACAGTCTGATTTATCTTCACGTCTGACCTGTTTTTAGCGTGCCTGCAACTATTGGGCATCGTGCGTTTGAACACCCTTAATTGGCAAACACTCATTCCGCGGCGGGGCCTGATCACCGCCATCACCGAGAAGTCATGGGGCGCGTCGACGGTGATATTGCCATCGACCATGCTATAACTTTAGGTCAGCGCTCAAAGAATCTTGAAATTGATGCACCAGCACTGATGCAAGTGATCGAGCGGTGGCGCAACAAAGCAATAAAGGCCGATCGGATGATCCGGCGGATTGTCCTTGCCTACGAAGCCGGGCGGGATCGATTTTGGCTGGCACGGTGGTTACGTGCGCGGGCGTGGAGGCGCTCCATTCGGCCAGCGTAGCCGTCTCGCGTGAGCATCGGCGAGCAAAGACCGACGTCTCGACACTGCGGCAACCGCTCGGCGATATGGCCGGAACGCGTTTCAACGCTTCCAGCCTCGGCACACCCGCCTCGACCCAGCGCCTCCGGATCCGAGCCATCGGTGCTGGCAAGCTCGCACCGATGGCGTCCCAGATCGTAGATGTCTTCATATGTGTCCGCGAGGCTTGCGGTCGATGGACCGATTGCCGGTCATTAGCTTGTCCGATCGCGACGACCCCGCCTTCCGATACACCCGGAACCGCATCGAAACTCCCGACCGCAATTAATTCGCACAGTGATCGGAAGGAGGACCGCACTCTCTCGCACGCGAGCTGCCCGTGCATGTCCCAGTCCGGCCAAAGCGAACGCGCCGCTCGCCAAGTGGCGTCAGATCTGGATTACGGAAGGGGCCCCCTATTCGGCGGCCATTGCGGGGCGCTCCCCGAGGTGGTGCAGGCAGCGGTCGACCCAGAGCTTGGTCAACTTTTCCTGGACGCCGTTCTGCGACAGGCGGCGGCGCAGGGTGCGGAAATCGACGCGGTCCATTTCCTGGTCCTGGTTGAAGCAAGAGAAGACAACCGTCTCGGTGCCGGTCACGGGGTCGCGGTGGCGCTGCAGGCACTGCGCGCAGATCTCCTTCATCATGCATTGCATCGGGGAGTTGATCGAGGCGATCGCGCGGTGATCGGGCCGGAAATAGCGCTTGAGCCCCGCGCGGCGGGCCTCGGCGACGGCGTTCATCATGCCGTCCGAGCCGATCGCGATGATGCGGTCGACCGCCGACAGCGGGATCGCGGCCGGCCCCAGGGCGCCCGCGCCATAGGCCTCGATCGCCTCGACAATGTTGCCAACAAAGGCGAGGTCCTGCGGGCGGCCCGGTACAAAGCCCGGCGGCTCGTCGCAGCACCACACGACACTATCGGCGGCATGCTCGATCTCGGCGACCTTGTAGCGGTCCCGCACCAGCTTGTAGCCGGCGAAATAGAGCACCCGCGAGCCGCGCGCGCGGAACGCCGCGCCGATCGAGAACAAGACCGCATTGCCGAGCCCGCCGCCGACCAACAGAACGGTCTCGCCTGAGGGCGTCTCGGTCGGGGTTCCGGTCGGCCCCATCAGGATCACCGGCTCGCCCGGCTTCAACAACGCGCAGAGGTCGGAGGAGCCGCCCATCTCGAGCACGACCGTCGACAATAGGCCGGCTTCCGTGTCGATCCCGGCGCCGGTCAAGGCCAGCCCCTCCATAGCCAGCGTCGTCCCGTCGACCCGTGACGCGCAATGCTCGTAATTCTGCAAGCGATAAAACTGACCGGGCTTGAAAGCGCGCGCTGCGATCGGCGCCCGCACGACGACCTCAACAATGTTCGGCGTCAGCCTGACGATTTCGTGCACTCGCGCGCGTAGCTCGTAATCGAGCCGCGCCGCCAACTCGACCGGCGAGGGCGCCGACGGGGTAAGCCGCGCCAGCATGCGGCTGACCACCGGATAACCTTGAGTGGCGCCGCCCATCGCCTTGACGACGTTGCCGGAAAAGCTCGGATGCAGGTCGCCGAAAAAGCTTATCGCGCGGCCGTTGGAATGCAGATGCGTCAATACCTGGACTGCCGAGGGTTTTGCGACCCGCTCGGGGGTCGCCGGGTTTCCCTCTTCGTCGACGGCGCGGAAATAGCGGCCGTCGAGGATGATGTGTTCGGGGTCCTCGCGGCCGAGCACGGTGTTAGGCTGGGTTCCCGCCGCGACGAGGATCGTACGCGCCCGCAATACGATCTCCGCCGGCACAGCGTTCGGCTCGGCTGACGCGCGGGACAGCCGCAATGCCGCAGCCTGACCGAAGAGGTCGACCTCGACCTCGACCGGAGTCAAGAGTTCGGCGAAGCGAATCCCTTCCTCCATCGCTTTCGCGACTTCCTCATGGTTGAGGGTGTAGCTCGGCGAATTGATCAGGCGCCGGCGGTAGGCGATCGTCACTCCGCCCCAGCTGTCGATCAGATTCGCCAGTCGCGGCGCGCGGTGTTGGATCCCCGCCGCGACACGCTCGGCGCGGATCGCGCGGGCATGGTCGATGAATTCGGCGGCGACCTCGCGCTCCGCCGGAGTCCACTGCGCGCGTACTGCCTCGTCACCGCGCTCCGTAACCAGGGTCTCGTAACGCAACAGGAACTTTTCGACTTGGAGCGGATAATAGGCGAGCGATTCGGTTGCCGTGTCGATCGCGGTTAGACCGCCGCCGATCACTACAACCGGCAGCCGGACGGTCAGATTGGCAATGCTGTCGGTTTTGGCCGCGCCGGTCAGCTGTAAGGCCATCAGGAAATCCGAAGCCTGCCTTACCCCTGGCGCGAGCCCGTTTTTCATCGGGATTACGGTTGGCCGGCCCGCCCCAGCGCACAGGGCCACATGGTCGAAGCCCAGCTCGAAGGCGCTGTCGATCGTGATCGTGCCGCCAAAGCGGACGCCGCCATACATAGAGAAGCTCGCCCGGCGCTCGAGCAACAGGCGCACGATCTTTAAGAAATTCTTGTCCCAGCGCACCGTGATGCCATATTCGGCGACGCCACCAAATCCCGCCATGACCCGGTCGTCGAGCCGTTCGACGAGGCTAGCGATATCGCGAATCGGCTCGAACGGGCGCCGCCTGCCGTCGAGCGTGACGCCGCTGGTCTCGGGTGGGAGGGGCTCGATCTTGAGCCCGTCGATCGCCGCGACGAAATGGCCGTCATTCAAGAGGTGGTGCGCCAGTGTGAAGCCCGCCGGGCCTAGACCGACGACGAGCACCTTGTAGCCGGTTGTGAGGCGCGGCAGCGGCCGGCGAATGTTGAGTGGGTTCCAGCGTGTCAGCAGCGAATAGATCTCGAATCCCCAGGGCAGCTCAAGCGCGTCCTTCAAGGTGCGGGTCTCAACCTGCGGGATGTCGACCGGCTCCTGACGCTGATAGATGCAGGCCTTCATGCAGTCGTTGCAGATGCGATGGCCGGTCGCGGCACAGATCGGGTTGTCGACGGTGACGATGGCGAGGGCGCCAAGGCTGTTGCCACGCGCCTTCACCAAATTCATCTCCGAGATCTTCTCCTCGAGTGGGCAGCCGACGAGGCTGACGCCGAAGACGCTTTTCTTGAATGCGCCGCCTTTTTCGCGCAGCCCTTTAGAGCAGCTATCCTTGCCCTGGTTGTGGCACCAGATGCAGTAATTCGCCTGGTCGAGCGCGCCGATCGGGTCGGTGCCCACATCGGTCAGCGCGAAGCCGTCGCGGCGCCGCCATTCGTCCTCGGGCAGCCGGAGCATCGTTACCCCGTCGCGCTCGATGGTTTCGACCGGCACGAGGCGATGCATGTCGAGCCGGTGCGGCATCTTGAACAGCACGCCGCGCCGGTGCTTGCGGCGGCCTTCGGGCGCTAAAGTCGCCCAGGCGGCATAGCGCTGCGCGATATCGAGCGGCCCCGCATTGCCGGTCTCATCGGCGAGCCACTTCGTGACATGCTCGGCGTAGCACCGCTCCCAGGCGGAGATCCCGCCATTGGCATCGGCCGGTGCGCCCATCAACCGGTCGAGCTCGCGGGCGAGACTGGGCCCGTCGATCACCACGGTACCGGCTTCGTCGACGCCCTTTACCGCCCGGCGCTGGACAAACAGCCGCTTAACCGAATAGAGCGGCGCTAGCTCGTGATGACACGCCTGAAGGTCCCGCACCTCGGCTTCGATGCCGAACAGCTCGCCAATAAAATCTTCAAGATGGGGCGCGAGATCGACCAATAGGTTTGATTCGTCCAGGCGCTCGATCGCGCCGGGGTCACGCCGCGCCGTCACCAGCCGGTCACGCAAACCGAGATCGGTCTCAGCGAGATGAGCGACGAAAGCCCGGTCGAGGCGAACCAAGCCCTCGCGGTCATAAAGATCGGCGAAAAAGAGTCCGTGCTTGAGGACGAAATCGGTCATCAGGGGGGTTAGGTGTCCTGCGGCGAGCGGCAGCGAAGTTCCGCGAGCTTCAATTTGGAGTTAAGTGACGATCGATCGAGAGAACTAGGACAATTCGCCGCGACAGGTTCGCGCCATCTGCGATGCTTCGACACAAGCCTAAATTGGGTAAGATTCTTTTCGAATAAAGGTCCCAGGATGGTCTCGGGCGGGGACGCTCCCTTACGTGAGCCTCCGCTGTTGAGTAGTGTCGGCCATTGGAGCGGTCGATCGGGAGGAGGGAGGTGGGCCAGGCCAAAGTGATCGATGGCAATGCGGCCGCCGCCGGGTTGCGCCAACACGCCGGTGAGATCGCAAGACGCCTGCGTGACGAGATGGGGATCACCCCAGGTCTCGCCACGATTTTGGTCGGGGATGACACAGCGAGCCAGGTCTATGTACGAGCCAAGGTTCGGGCATGCGCTGGGTCCGGGCTCGAAGCCTTCGACATTCGTTTGCCGGCTGAGACCTCGGAGAAGGCGCTCATCGCGGAGATCGAAAAGCTCAACCGCGACGACCGGATCGACGGGATATTGGTTCAGCTGCCGCTGCCTAGACAGATCGACCCCCACCGCGTGATCGCCGTGGTCGACCCCGCCAAGGACGTCGACGGCTTTCACCCGCTCAATGTCGGCCAATTGTGGAGCGGGCTTCCCACCATGGTGCCTTGCACGCCGCAAGGCTGCTTGCGCCTGCTACGCACAGTGCATCCCGATCTGACCGGAGCCAGCGCCGTCATTCTCGGTCGATCGAACATCGTCGGAAAGCCGCTGACAGCGTTGCTTCTCGCAGCGGACTGTACGGTCACAGTGGTCCACTCGAAAACAATGGATGCCTTCGCTATCTGCCGGCGCGCCGATATCCTGATCGCGGCGACCGGCCGGCCGCAGATGGTCAAGACCGAGTGGGTAAAGCCGGGCGCCACCGTCATCGACGTCGGTATCAATGCGGTGGCAGGCCCGGACGGACGCGACCGTGTGGTCGGGGACGTTGATTACGCCTTAGTAAGCGCTGTTGCCGGAGCGATCACCCCGGTACCAGGCGGGGTGGGTCCGATGACGATCGCCTGCCTGTTGCTCAACACCTTGTTCGCCGCCTGCCGCCGCCGCGGGCTTCCCGATCCAGATTTCTAATTTCCGTCGGCGACAATCTGGCTTTTTCGATATTCCTTCGCGCGGAACGTACGTGCCCTGTCGTATGTTTGCCGTCGGGGGCAACCATCCTATGGAGGTGATTGTCATGCTGCTTAAAACTGCAACGAGCCTAGCCTTCGCAACCGCCTGTCTAACGGCGGTTGCGACGATTCCTGCTCACGCGCAAATGGCTGCCACCCCGGATACGGGCAGCACCGAGATGGTGACCAATGGTCCGCAGGCCAATCCCGGCGACGCGTCGTCTTCTTGGTCGGCGCGGCAGAATGTCATCGAAAGCCATCGCTACGATAAGATGCTCGAAACCAACCGCGCGTTCCGCCAAGCGCGGATGCGGAGGGAATGCGGCCCGATTACGGATCCGCAACTCCGGCAATCTTGTCTGGCCAGCTTCAGCCAGGACGAGCCTTATATGGGCTCTTCGACACCGCGCCGGAGTTACCACAGCGAGGCCGGCCGCTAATCTTCCCAACAACGAACACGTGAGGCCGCCCCGCGGGGCGGCCTCTTTGCGTCAAATCACTCGCGCTCCCTGATGGGCGGTGTCAAGACTTCGACGCCTGTTGGGGACGCCACGACCACCATGGAGCTGCGCTCGACGAAGAGCCCGCTCTCGACGGTGCCCACGGTTAGCGCTATGGCCTTCTCGATCTTACGGGGATCGGCGAGTGGTCCGAACCGGCAATCGAGGATGTAGTTGCCGCCATCGGTGACATAGGGCTGTTCGCCAACTGTATAGCGCCGTTCGGGGATACATCCGAGCTTGGCCAACGTGACGGCGGTTGCTTGCCAGCCGAACTGCGTCACCTCGACGGGTACGGGGGTGTGCTCTCCAAGCTGCTCGACCAGCTTGTCCTGATCGACGACGATGACCAGCCGGTCGCTGGCTGCCGCGACAATCTTTTCGCGCAGCAAGGCGCCGCCCAACCCTTTGATCAGATCGAGCGTCCCGAGCTGCACCTCGTCGGCGCCGTCTATCGTCAGATCCAATCGCTGGTGTTCGGCGAAGGTCGCAATCGAAATGCCGAGCCGGCGCGCTTGAGCAGCGGTCCGCTCGGATGTCGGGATCCCGACCACCCGTAGCCCTTGGGCAACCCTCAGGGCGAGCCCTTCGACGACGAAAGCGGCAGTGGACCCGGTGCCGAGCCCGAGGACCATGCCATCCTCCACCTCTTCGATCGCACGCAGTGCCGCCGCGCGCTTCAGCTCGTCCCGATTGATCATGGCTGCGGTGGTGCTGCGGCCTCATCGACAAACCAAGTCAGGTCGCCGATAGGGTTAACGCGCGCTGCAGGAAGTGTTTCGTCGCTGGCCAGGGCCCGGACTAGCATTTCTCGCTTCTCCCTCCCGGCGACGAGAAAAGCCGAATGTCGGCTGCTTTCGAGCACCGGATAGGTCAAGGTAATGCGGGCCTCGGCCCTGGCACCGATCACTTCGGCGACCCAGCGATCGCGTTCCTCGAGGACACTCGTCCCTGGAAACAGTGATGCTGTGTGCCCGTCCGGCCCCAGACCAAGGATCTCCACATCAAAAAGCGCTCGGGCAGGATCCAGCGCCTCGGCCCCGTAATAGGATTTTAATACCCGTTCATAAGCGCGGGCGGCGTCGGGCGGCGTGCTGGCCGTCTCGATACCGTGAATGTTTTGCGGCGGGGCGGGCACCCGCGCCAGCATCGCTGACTGCACCATCCCGTAATTGCTGTCGGGGTGGTCCCAGGGAACAAAGCGTTCGTCACCCCAAAACCAATGGACACGCTCCCACGGTAGCGCGTCGCGATAGGGGGCATCGGCGAGCAGCTGGTAGAGCCGGCGCGGGGTCGAGCCGCCGGAAAGGCAAATCGCGAAACGGCCGCGGCTAGAGGCGGCCAAATCCGTGATCCACTGCGCGACCCGGTGGGCCAAGGTCTCGGGATCTTTGGCCACTTCGACGCGGGCTGGTGTAGGGGCCATCTGCGTTCCTTACGAACGAGAGCGCATCGAACTGCGGATAGAGCTGATCGCCCGGGCGTAATCAGGCGCATGGAACACGTGGGAGCCGGCGACAATCGCATTCGCCCCTGCGTCGAGAACCTGCCAGGCGTTCTCACCGCTCAGACCGCCGTCGACCTCGATCACGGGATCGAGCCCGCGCTCGTCGCACAGCCGCCGCAAGGCGCGGATCTTGGGCAGCATTTCCGGCAGGAATTGCTGTCCTCCGAAACCGGGATTTACCGTCATGATCAGGACGATGCCGCAGAGTTCCAGTACGTATTCAATCGGCGACAGAGGCGTAGCCGGGTTTAGCACCACTCCGGCGGTCTTTCCCAGGTCACGAATATGGGCCAAGGTTCGGTGCAGATGGATTGTCGAGCTCGGCTCGCAATGGACCAAGAGATGATCGGCGCCGGCTCGGGCGAAATCCTCCAAGTAACGTTCAGGCTCGACGATCATCAGATGGACGTCGACTGGCTTCTTCGTCGCCTTACGCACGGCTTCGACAACCACTGGCCCGATGGTGATGTTGGGCACAAAGCGCCCGTCCATGACATCGACGTGGATCCAGTCCGCCCCTGCGGCGTCGACCGCTCTAACCTCCTCACCGAGTCGGCCGAAATCGGCCGATAGGATCGAAGGAGCAACGATGACCGAGCGGCTCATCGGAACGGAAGCCCGTCGATCACGCGATCGGGCGCCACTGCCGGCCGCTGCGCCACAGCAGATTGTCCGCGGCCTCCGGACCGGCGCTTCCAGCAGCGTAGGTTTCGAGCGGGACGGTCTTGTCGTCGTGCCACAAATCGAGGATCGGCTGCACCACCTCCCATCCCGCTTCCACCCCGTCGGCGCGGTTGAACAGAATCGCGTCACCGATCATGCAGTCATAGACGAGCGTCTCATAACCGGTGGTCGGCTCGGTGTGAAAATAATCCTTGTAGGAGAAATTCATCCGCACCCCGCCGAGCGAGATCTCGGGGCCCGGAACCTTCGCGCTGAATTGCAGCGATGCACCCTCGTCAGGTTGGATCTGTAACGCGAGAACATTGGGCGTCAAGATGTCGACCGGCGTGTTGCGGAACAGCGCAAACGGCGCCTGCTTGAACTGAATGGCGATCTCGGTCGTCCGCCGCGTCATTCTCTTGCCGGTGCGCAGATAAAACGGCACGCCGGCCCAGCGCCAGTTATCGATGGCGAGCTGCATCGCGACATAGGTCTCGGTGTTGCTGTCGGGAGCAACGCCAGGCTCATCCCGGTATCCCGGCACGGGGTTACCGTTGATGATACCGGCGCCATACTGGCCGCGGACAACGTTCCGGCGCACCTCCGCGTCATCGAGCGGGTGCACGGCCTCGAGCACTTTGTGTTTTTCGGTGCGCACCGCATCCGCCGCGAACGAGTTTGGCGGCCCCATCGCGATCAGGCTGAGAAGCTGAAAGACATGGTTTGGCACCATGTCGCGCAAGGCACCGGTCGCCTCATAGAACCGGGCGCGGCGCTCGACGCCAACGGTTTCGGCGACCGAGATCTGGATATGGTCGATATGGTCGCGGTTCCACATCGGCTCGAAGATGCCGTTGGCAAACCGCAGCACCATGATGTTCTGGACCGTCTCCTTGCCGAGGAAGTGATCCATCCGATAGATCTGCGATTCCGCCAATACCCGCAAAATCTGAGCATTTAGCGCGCGGGCTGAGGCGAGATCGCTGCCGAACGGCTTTTCGATGATGACGCGGCGGAAGCTGTTATCTTTTTCCTGCACGAGGCCGGCGGCGCCGAGTTGCTCGACGATGGTGCCGAATAACTGGCTGGCGACGGCAAGATAAAAGATTGCATTGCCACCGGTCTGGTGCAGCGCCGCTGTCTTTTCGAGGGTTTGGTGAAGCCGTGCATAGGTGTCGGGCTCGGTCAGGTCACCAGCAAAATGGGTGATCCGGCTGGCGACGAACTCCCACGCCTGCGCGTCGAACGGCTCGGTTGCGGGTGCCGAAGCGGTGTCCGAGACAAAGCTCCTAATCCCCTCGGCCAAATAATCTCGATAGGCTTCGATCGGTTTTGGCGTGCGGTCGACGGCGATGATCGCGAATTTCTCGGACAGCAGCTTATCCTTGGCCAGATTATAGATAGCCGGCATCAAGAGCCGCTTCGTCAAATCACCGCCCGCGCCGAAAATCACCAAAGTACATGGCGGCGCTTTTTGTGCCCGTGACGGCGTCACCAAGTGATTATTTCTGTCCTCGACGCGAATATCCATGGTTTATCTCCCTGTTCTGCTTCTACATTTACCATCACTGCAACGCCTGCTCGATGGCCCGGCTCACCGTGTCGAGACCCGCGTCGAGGTCGCCGGTGATATGTGCCCGCAGGGCGCGCCGACCGCGCTCTGCCAGTACCTCGAAATCGCCGCGCGCCTGCGCCTCCTTGACGATGCCAAAGGTGTAGGACTGGCCTGGCACCGGCAGGTCTTCGGGGTCGTCGCAGGTGATTTGCAGGAAGACGCCACTGTTCGGTCCGCCCTTGTAGGCCTGCCCTGTAGAGTGCTGAAAGCGCGGCCCGAAACCGACGCATGTCGCCGCCTTGGTCCGGTCGCGGATCATTCGACGGAGCCGCTGCACCACATCGATATGGGCGGGACTCCGATCGATATAGGCGAGCAGCGCTGCGTAATCCCCGGTACCAATCCGCCCGAAATGGACCTTCAGCGCTGCGGCGAGGCTCGATGCCTGCGGCTTCAGCACCGCTTCGTTGCGCGGATCGGCGAACAGCTTGATCCCGTTGCCTTCGAAGAACGCACGCTGCTCGGGGAGCGCCTTGCTCCGTTCATATGCCTCGGTCAGGTCGCGGGTCTTAACCTTGGCCGCCTCGACATCGGGCTGGTCGAACGGGTTGATGCCGATGATCGATCCGGCGACGGCCGTCGCCATCTCCCAGCGGAAAAACTCCTGCCCGAGCTGCATCCGGTCGTAAACCGTGATTCGTACGACTGGGTGCCCTGCTGCCTCGAGCGCCGCGATCGCACGCTCCTGTTCGGCGTCCTGATCTGCCGCCAGCCGCAGGTAGGGGAAGACCCGATCGTTGCCGTAGACTGCGGGCGTGCCCAGGGGTTCGGCATCGACCGGCACGATGCCCTTGCCGAGCTTGCCGGTCGACTCGGCGAGGAGCTGCTCGAGCCAGGCGCCGAAATCGGCGATACCCTTCGAGGCGATGATGGTCACCTTGTCGCGCCCGCGGCGCTGGCAGGTTCCGAGGATCGCGCCGAGAATCACCCCCGGGTTCTCTACTGGTGGCGCGCTCGCCGCACACGAACGCACCATCTCAGCCGTGCTTTCGAGGAAAGCCTGGGGATCGACACCGATCGCCGCCGCCGGCACCATGCCGAAATCCGATAGCACCGAATAGCGGCCGCCGATGCTCGGCAGCCCATGAAATACGCAACGAAAGCCCTCGTTAAGCGCCGCCTTTTCGAGCGATGAGCCCGGGTCGGTGATGGCGACAAACCGCCTCGGTGCCTCCGCTGCGCCGACCGCCTGCTTTGCCCGCTCGTAGAAATATTGCTTGAAGATGTTAGGCTCGAGCGTGCTGCCCGATTTGCTCGACACTAGAAACAATGTCCGCGCCGGCTCGATGCGAGCTTCGAAGCGCCGGATCTGCGCCGGGTCGGTCGAGTCGAGCACATGCAGGTTCGGGTAGCCCGGTTTGGTGCCGAAGGTTTCACTAAAGACCTCCGGGCCAAGGCTCGAACCGCCCATGCCGAGCAGTAATACATCCTTGAACCCGGACCGCCTCACGTCATCGGCGAAGTCTTGGAGATGAGCGACACCCTTCAGCTGCTTGTCGACGATCTCCAGCCAGCCGAGCCAATGGGCCTCATCGGCCTCGGTCCACAGCGAGGCATCGGCGGTCCACAGTCGCCGGACCTTGCCCTCCTTGCGCCAATCCTCGAGGGCCGCCTGAACATCCGTTTCCAACTCCGCGGGTAGCTTATAGCTCATTGCGTTGAGCTTGCTACCGAGAACGGTGCGGCGCTTTTTCTGCACCGCGGCATAGAGCTGGTCGGCGGCATCAGCGAAAAGCCGCACGCCGTCCTCGACGAGCTTCGCCGTCACCGCGTCGATCGAGATGCCCACTTCCGGCAGCGTATTCATTACCCCCTGGGCACTGTCCACATCCTCTTCGAGACTGGGACGCGGATGACCATGGTCGCGGTAGGCGTCCATCGTCGCCGGCGGCATCGTGTTAACCGTATCAGGGCCGATCAGCTCGTCGACATAGAGGACATCGCTGTAGGCCTTGTTCTTCGTCCCGGTGCTCGCCCATAGGAGCCGCTGGGTCTGGGCGCCTTGCTGTGCGAGGCGCTGCCAGCGCTCGTCCGCATAGATCTTGTTGTAGAGCTGATAAGCGAGCTTGGCGTTAGCGATCGCCACCTTGCCTTTCAGCGCCTGCAGCTCCGACTTCTCGCTGGGGTTAGTCGTTGCGGCGATTTTTCTGTCGAGCTCGTCATCGATAAGCGTGTCGATGCGGCTGACGAAAAAGCTCGCCACGCTCGACACCTTGTGAGGGTCGCCGCCCTTCTTGGCGAACGCCTCGAGCCCAGAAACATAAGCCTCGGCAACCTCGGCATAGACCCGCTGCGAGAACAGCAAGGTCACGTTGACGTTTATCCCCTCGCTAATCAGGGTGCGAATGGCGGTTAATCCCGGCTTGGTGCCAGGCACCTTCACCATCAGGTTTGGCCGATTGACCTCGTGCCACAGCCGTCGCGCTTCCTCGATTGTCTCGTGCGTCTTCATTGCCAGATAGGGCGAAACTTCGAGGCTGATAAAGCCGTCGCGCCGCTGCGTCTGCTCATAAACCCCGTTCAAAGTGTCGGCGCCTTCCTGGATGTCGCGGACGGCGAGATCCTCGAACAAGGCACCGGGATCGAGATCCCCGGAGGCTTCGGCTTCGGCGATCAGAGCGTCGTAGTCATCGCCGTGGCCGATCGCCTTCTCGAAAATCGACGGGTTCGAAGTCACCCCGCGCAGCCCATCCTCGGCAATCAGCTTGGCCAGTCCCCCACTCTTCAACAAATCGCGGCTGACAAAGTCGAGCCACACCGACTGCCCAAATTCGTTAAGCACCCTCAAAGGATTAGCCATCGCCACTACTCCTTGCGCGAAAGTTGCTGCTTGGCAGCCGCGTAGACTTTTTCGCCCGTGAATCCGAATTTGACCAACAGTTCCTTCAACGGCGCCGAGGCGCCGAAGGTCCTCATACCGATGATCGCACCTCGCAATCCGGTGTATCGCTCCCAGCCGAGGGTGGAGGCCTGTTCGACTGCGACCCGTCGCGTAACATCAGGCGGCAGCACCGACGCACGATAGACGTCGTCCTGCTGCTCGAACAATTCCCAAGAGGGCATGCTGACCACCCGCGACGCGACCCCCTCGGCGGTCAGTTTCTCATAAACGTCGACACAGAGTCCCACCTCACTGCCGGTGGCCATCAGGATGATCTCCGGTTTCCCGTTCCTGGCGTCAGCGAGCACGTAGGCGCCGCGCCGAAGGCCGTTCGCCGGGGCGTAGCGCGCGCGGTCGAGGGTTGGCAGGTTCTGCCGGCTCAGAATCAGGCACGCCGGCTCGTGTTTGAGGTTGAGCGCCACGCGCCAGGCTTCGGCGACTTCGTTGGCGTCCGCTGGCCGCAATACGATCAGCCCCGGTATGCTGCGGAGCGCGACCAACTGCTCGACCGGCTGGTGCGTCGGACCATCTTCGCCGACCCCGATCGAATCGTGGGTGAAGACGTAGACGACGGGCAGTTCCATGATCGCGGCCAGCCGGATCGGTGGCTTCATATAATCGGAGAAGATAAGGAACCCTGAGCCGAACGGGCGTAATTTCGACAGCGACAGGCCATTGCAGATCGACCCCATTGCGTGCTCGCGGATGCCGAAGTGAAAATTCCGGCCGCCATAATCATCGGCCTCAAAATCGCCGGCCCCTTCGAAGGTCAGTCGCGTCTTGGTCGACGGGGCGAGATCGGCTGCTCCGCCGAGTAGCCAAGGCAGGTGTGAGGCGATCGCGTTCAGCACGTGCGCCGATGAATCTCGGCTGGCGATACCTTTAGGGTCGGCGGGAAAAGCCGGGATGTCCTTGTCCCAGCCTTCGGGAAGATCGCGTCGTTGCATGCGCTCGCAGTGATCGGCGAGATCGGGGTAGGCGTTACGATAACGCTCGAACAACGCCATCCACTCCGCGCGTAGCTTTTTCCCGCGAGCACCGAACTTCTCGGCGAAATGCTCGTAGACGCCGGCCGGCACAAGAAATTTGTCATCCTCGGGCCAGCCATAAGAGCGCTTGGCCAGCTTGACCTCTTCATCGCCCAGCGGTTCGCCATGGGCGCCGGAGGTATCCTGCTTATGCGGCGCGCCATACCCGATGTGGCTTTCAATGATGATCAGGCTCGGCCGATCGTCAATGCGTTTGGCGATTGCGATCGCCTCGGCGACCCGCTCGCGATCGTTGGCGTCGCCGACCCGCTGCACGTGCCAGCCATAAGCAAGGAACCGCCCGGCGACGTCCTCGGTGAAGGCGAGGGCAGTGTTGCCCTCGATCGTGATGTGGTTGCTGTCGTAAATCCAGCAGAGATTGCCGAGCTTCAAATGCCCCGCGAGCGAGGCGGCCTCACTCCCGACCCCCTCCATCATACAGCCGTCGCCGCACAGCGCGAAGACGTCGTAATCGAACAGTGTGAAATCGGATTTATTGAAATGTCGCGCCAACCAGTTCGCCGCGATCGCCATGCCGACGCTGGTCGCAATCCCCTGGCCGAGCGGGCCTGTCGTCGTCTCGATGCCCGAGGTCAAATGGTATTCCGGATGGCCCGGACACTTGCTGTCGAGCTGGCGAAACCGCTTAAGATCGTCGAGCGAGACTGAAGGCGTGCCGAGACGCTCATACTTTTCATTGACTGATCTGACGCCGGTCAGGTGCAGCATCGAATAGAGCAATGTCGAAGCGTGACCCGACGACAGAACAAAACGGTCACGGTTCGGCCAGATCGGGTCCTGCGGATCGAAACGCAGGAAATCCTGCCAGAGGGTATAGACCACCGGCGCCATTGCCATCGGGGTGCCCGGATGGCCGGACTTTGCTTGCTGAACCGCGTCGATGCACAGAGTGCGGATCGTGTTGACTGAGATTTCGTCGATCGAGCCGATGGGCGCCATCAAATCGTCCCTTTCAGATTTGATCGAAGTCACTGTGGCGATCGTGCCGCCGGGAAGAGAACGCCGATGATGCGCTCGACGATCTCTCCTATTGGCCGATCGATGCCGACCGTGATCGGATTTTCATCGGAACCGGGCGGCTCGAGGGTCGCGAACTGGCTGTCGAGTAGGCTCGCCGGCATGAAGTGGTCCCTGCGTGTGCCGAGCCGCGCGACGATCAGCTCCCGTGGTCCTTCGAGGTAAACAAGCTGGACGGTTCTGCGATCACCAATGATCCGCCGGCGATAGCCCCGCTTCAATGCCGAGCAGGTAATGACGCCGCATTCGCCGCGACTGATCCAGCCGTCGATGACCTCACCGATAGTGGCGAGCCATGGCGCTCGATCAGTGTCCGTGAGCGGCTGCCCACTTCTCATTTTTTCCACGTTTTGTTGCGGGTGCAGCCGATCGCCCTCTTTGAAATTGCAGCCGAGCCGCGATGCAAGGTGCTGCCCGATGGTGGTCTTGCCGGCACCCGATACGCCCATGACGACCACGACCTGCGGCCAATGCACCATGCCCTCCGCGCGAAGGTGCCGCAGGATGTTACGTGTGGCGCCATGATCCATCCGCAAGGTGGCCGGTTTGATTCATTAAAATTTCACGCGTAACAGCCGCCAGAAATCGTCGGCTCAACTCGAACCTTCGAGAGTACCCCGAAACACTGTCGGACCGCTCGGCGCCGGAGCGCGCGAACCACCGGCAGGTTCGAGCGTAACCACCAGTTCTCCCGCGCCGGTCATTCGGCGAGCGTTCTCCGGCGATACCGCGATCCGTTTGCGTCCTGATTGCGGTAATAGGCCGAGCTGCCGCGGCTCAGTTGCCTCGGGACCCAACAGCCAAAGTTGATAGACGTGGTCTGTCGGAGCCGGCTCTACCCGCAGGCTGTCGGCGGCTATCTGATGAGCGGCGCGGGCGAGCCGGATTTCCCAAACCAGACGCTGCTCCCGGTCACGTACTACCGCGATGATCGGCGTGTTCGAAAAATCTGGCGGACCGCGGGCAATGAGCGCTGCAACAAGCAGGGCAAGCGAGAGTGTTGCAAGAACCCCCACAGCATGCCGCCAGAAGGGTACGCTGTTCCAAAGTTTCATAATCAAGTGCACGAACCCGCCAATTTGGCGCTTGGGGCCGAGCTTGACCGCGGCAGCGTTTAACGGCTCGCTATACCTGAACCTTGACACCAGCGGCTTATCGCCGGCCCTTGGCCTTTACCGGCGAAACCAGTACCCGGTCGACGCGGCGGCCGTCCATCTTGACGACCTCAAACCGGTACTCTCCCGCTGTGATGCGATCAGCCTCCATGGGCACGCGATTGAGGCGCGCCATCAGATAGCCGCCCAGGGTGTGGAAGTCCGGGTCTTCGCCCAGGAGACGGGAAATTCCAAGCAGCTGCTTTAACTCGTCCAGCCCGACCATACCGTCGATCAGCCATGTGCCATCATCACGCCGGACGATCCGCTGATCCGCCTCGTCCGAGCCGGGAATGTCGCCGACCAGCGCTTCAAGGATGTCGCTCGGGGTAACCAACCCCTCGAGGTCCCCATATTCGTCGACAATCAGGGCCATCGGCTCGCCGGAGGTTTTGAACACCTCAAGGACGCGAAGCACGGTCACCGTATTTGGCAGATAGAGCGGCGGTCGAGTCGCTCCGCGCAGATCGAAGGGCCGTCCGGCAAGGCATGCGGCGAGCAGGTCTTTACTCTGCACGATCCCGATGACCTGCTGCGTGCCGCCTTGCACGAGTGGAAACCGCGAACGTGGGCTTTCCTGCATTTTACGCCGGTTTTCCGCCTCCGGGTCCGCCAAATCGAGCCATTCGATCTGAGTGCGCGGCGTCATCACGGTGCTCGCTCGCCGATCACCAAGCCGCAGCGCCATTTCGACGATCGCAGTTTCGGCCTGAGGAATATGCCCGGTCGCGGTTCCCTCGCGCAGCATGAAGCTTATCTCTTCGTCCGTGATCGGCGGTGGGCTCGGACCGCGCAGCGGCAGCAGATGGAGAACGAAATTGGTCGAGGCGCTCAAGAACCACTCGATGGGCGCTCCCACCCGTGATATCGCCCGCATGAACCGGGCAAGGGCCGCGGCGATACGCTCGGGGTAGAGAAGCGCGATTCGCTTAGGGGTGAGTTCGCCAAGGATCAGAGAAAAATAAGAGATTCCGATGACGACGACGGCCATGCCGATAATGTGCGAGTATCGTCCAATATAGCCTGGGTATATCTCTAAATAGCCCTCGAGCCGCTCGCCCAGTGTCGCTTGGCCAAATGTGCCGGACAGCACGGCGATTAGGGTGACCCCGATTTGCACAGTTGAGAGCAGGCGAGAAGGATCAGCCTTCAGTTCGATCGCTGCCCGCGCGCCGGGGTTGCCAGCCTCGGCGGCGGCCACCAAGCGGGCCTTTCGCGCCGAAATCAGAGCGATCTCGGCCATTGCGAAAACGCCGTTAACGATGATCAGCAAGAGGACGATCGAGAGGTGCAGGATCAGCATCGCAATCGCCTGACGCGGATGAGCGCAGCGCTATCAGTGTCGAAGAGAGGGTGAATTGCACAACGAAAAAGCCGCGTTGTACGCGGCTTTTTCAGAACAGCGAGCGGATCGCAGAGATTGGCCGCCCTGGCGAACCGGTCAGCGCGAATAGTATTCGATCACCAAGTTGGGCTCCATCGACACGGGATAGGGCACGTCGGTGGGTTTGGGCGCCCGGATGAAGCGGCCTCGCATGCGGTCGTGGTCAATCTCGATATAATCGGGCACGTCGCGCTCGCCGGACGTCGAGGCCTCGAGGACGAGCGCCAGCTGCTTCGCCTTCGCGGTCAGTTCAATTGTGTCGCCGTCGCGCACCGTATAGGACGGGATGTTGATGCGCCGCCCGTTAACCAGAACATGCCGGTGGTTGACAAGTTGCCGCGCCGCGAACGGCGTCGGCACAAATTTCATGCGATAGACCACCGCGTCGAGCCGGCGTTCGAGCAGCTCGATCAAATTGTCGCCGGTGTCACCGCGGCGGCGCGACGCTTCTTCGTAAAGCCGGCGGAACTGGCGCTCGCCGATATTGGCGTAATAGCCCTTCAGCTTCTGCTTGGCTGCAAGCTGTGTACCAAAATCCGACGGTTTCTTGCGCCGCTGCCCGTGCTGCCCCGGACCGTATTCGCGGCGGTTAAGGGGGCTTTTCGGCCGGCCCCACAAATTTACTTGAAGACGCCGGTTGATCTTGTATTTCGGTTCCTGACGCTGGCTGCTCATACGATGAAAACTCGGGTGCAATTTGGCCAAACTATAATCGGAGTGGTCGCAAAGTCAAACCTAGTGCCCGGATACGATCTATTCAGCCGCGGCGGCGCGGCTGGCGCGCTTGCGGTCATTCGGATCGAGCAGCCGCTTGCGTAGGCGGATCGATTTCGGTGTGACCTCGACGAGCTCGTCATCGGCGATGTAGGCGACTGCCTGCTCGTGAGTCATGACCTGTGGCGGGGTCAGCCGCACCGCTTCATCTTTCGCCGTCGTGCGGATGTTCGTCAGCTGTTTGCCTTTGAGCGGGTTGACGTCAAGGTCATTGCCGCGGCTGTGGGCGCCGATGATCATTCCCTGATAAACCTGGGTGCCCGGCTCCAGAAACATCGGCCCGCGCTGTTCGAGGTTCCACAAGGCGTAAGCGACGGCGAGACCGTTGGCGTTCGAGATCAGCACACCGTTGCGGCGGCCTTCGATCGGTCCTTTGTGAGGCGCATAGCCGTGGAACAGCCGGCTCATAACCCCCGTGCCGCGCGTATCGGCGAGGAACTCGCCCTGATAGCCGATCAGGCCGCGTGTGGGCCCCCGAAAGGAGAGCCGCAATTTGCCGCCGCCGGACGGCCGCATCTCCTGCATTTCTGCTTTGCGGCGGCTCATCTTGTCGACGACGATCCCGGCGAATTCCTCGTCGACATCGACCACCACCTCTTCAATCGGCTCGAGCCGTCGCCCGGTCGATGGATCCGTTCTGAACAGGACACGCGGTCGCGAAATCGATAGCTCGAAGCCCTCGCGCCGCATCGTCTCGATCAGCACGCCCAGTTGCAGTTCTCCGCGCCCAGAGACCTCGAAGGCGTCTTTCTCACCGCTCTGGCGAACCCGGATCGCGACATTGCCCTCCGCCTCTCGGAACAGGCGTTCGCCGATCATGCGTGATGTCACCTTGCTGCCCTCGCGGCCAGCAAGCGGGCTGTCATTAACCGAGAAGGTAATCGCCAGGGTGGGAGGGTCGATCGGATCGGCAGCAAGCGGCACCATAACCTCGGTTGCGCAGAGCGTGTCGGCAACCGTAGTCATGGCGAGCCCGGCGACGGCAATAATGTCGCCCGCCCGGGCTTCCTCGATCGGCCGGCGTTCGAGCCCGCGAAATGCCTGGAGCTTGGTCAGCCGGGCTTGCTCGATGACTTGGCCGTCACGGCCCAAGGATTTGACAGGCATATTGAGGCGCGCCATGCCGGAATGAATGCGGCCGGTCAGTACCCGGCCGAGATAGGGGTCGTATTCGAGCGTCGTCGCCAGCATCGAGAACGGCGCGCCGGGATCGGCACGAGGCGGTGGAACGTGCGAAAGGATCAGTTCGAAGAGCGGCGACAAATCCTTGTGCGGCGCCTCAGGTGCGGTTAGCGCCCAGCCGTGGCGGCCGGAGGCGAAGACAGTCGGGAAATCGAGCTGTGCGTCGGTCGCATCGAGCACCGCAAAGAGATCAAAGATCTCGTTGTGGACCTGTTGGGCGCGGGCGTCCGGGCGATCCACTTTGTTGATCACGACAATCGGCCGCAGGCCTTGGCTCAGCGCCTTGCCGACGACGAACTTGGTTTGCGGCATCGGTCCCTCGGCAGCGTCGACCAGCACGAGGACGCCGTCGACCATGCTGAGGATGCGTTCGACCTCGCCGCCGAAATCGGCGTGACCGGGCGTGTCGACAATGTTGATTCGCACATCCCGCCACACAACCGAGGTGCACTTAGCAAGGATCGTGATACCCCGCTCGCGTTCGAGCTCGTTCGAATCGAGAGCGCGCTCCGCGACCTGCTGGTTGGCGCGGAAAGCGCCACTCTGGCGCAGCATCGCGTCGACCAATGTCGTCTT
>Ga0070717_10000676_pt1 | contig 21973 bp, 20 predicted proteins | sample LARL113metaG_FD_71366 | JGI IMG/M metagenome (GOLD analysis project Ga0070717, IMG submission 71366) | Corn, switchgrass and miscanthus rhizosphere microbial communities from Kellogg Biological Station, Michigan, USA - LAR L11-3 metaG | ecosystem: Host-associated > Plants > Roots > Rhizosphere ...
TGGAGCAGGATTCCGACGTCGACCTGATCCTGCTCGACCTGACGATGCCGGGGATCTCGGGCTTCTCCGGCCTGATCTATCTGCGCGCTCAATATCCGGCGATCCCGGTGGTCGTCGTGTCGGCGAGCGACGATGGGGCCACGATCCGCAGATCGCTCGACTTCGGCGCTTCCGGATTCATTCCCAAGCGGTTCGGGGTCGATACGCTGCGCGACGCCATCCTCAAGGTGATGGAGGGCGATGTCTGGGTGCCGCCGGACATCGACCTGTCGTCGGCGGCCGATCCGGAGATGACGCGGCTTCGCGACCGGCTGGTGACGCTGACCCCGCAGCAGGTCCGCGTCCTGATGATGCTGTCGGAAGGCCTGCTCAACAAGCAGATCGCCTACGAGCTTGGGGTCTCGGAAGCGACCATCAAGGCGCATGTTTCAGCGATCCTGCAAAAGCTCGGCGTCGAGAGCCGCACGCAAGCGGTGATCGCGGCGGCGAAAATCGCCGGCAACCAGTGGCGGCAGAGCACGCCGACCGAGGGATAGCGAGCAGTCTGCGTAGGATGGGTTGAGCGAAGCGATACCCATCACCTCCGAGGAAAGGATTGATGGGTTTCGCTGCGCTCAACCCATCCTACAATTGAACCCGCGCCTACTCCGCCGCGACCATCTGCTGGGTGCGCCACTGGCCGATCAAAGCGCGCAGCGACGCCGGTTTGACCGGCTTGTTGAGGACTGCGATCGTCTCCTCACGCGCTGCGGCCCGCACATGCGGACTGCGGTCCGCCGTGATCAGGATCGCCGGAATGTTTTCGCCGAAGCGGCGGCGGATGTCACGGATCGCGGCAACGCCGTTGCCGCGGTCGAGATGATAGTCGACCAGAAGCCCGGTGACCCGTCCGCCCGCGGCCTCGATCGCTTCGATCGCAGCCTCCGGGTCGCTCACCGCGATGACCTCGGCGTCCCAGGCGGTGAGCAGCGTTCGCATACCGTCCAGGATCGCCGCATCGTTCTCGATACAGACGATCAGCGCGCCGCTCATCGGCATTCGCGAAAGCGGCGTGGCGCTGGTGACGGCGGCGGTGTGGTTGATGGCCGTCGCGGTCGGCACCGTCACCGAAAAAACCGAACCGCCGGCGGGATTGGCGTCGATCGCGATGCCGTGGTTGAGGACGCGCGCCAGCCGCTCGACGATCGACAGGCCAAGCCCGAGACCGCGCGCAATCCGCGCGCCCTGCTCGAGGCGATGGAACTCCTTGAAGATCTCGCCACGCTTGACGATCGGAATACCGACGCCGGTGTCAAAGACGCCGATCTTCACGGATTGGCCGTGGCGCCGGCAGCCGACCAGCACGCGGCCTTGCGGGGTGTATTTGATGGCGTTGGAGATGAAGTTCTGCAACAGCCGCCGCAGCAGCGAGCGGTCGGATTGCACCGGCAGCGAAGACGACACGAAGGTCAGTTCCAGCCCCTTGGCGCGTGCGCTCGGCGCAAACTCGATCTCCAGCGAGCGCATCAGATCGCCGATCTTGAAACTCGAGATCGAGGGCGTCATGGCGCCGGCATCGAGCCGCGAAATATCCAGCAGCGCACCGAGGATCTCCTCGATCGCTTCAAGGGAATCGTCGATGTTCTCGACCAGCCGCGAATCCTCGCCGCCGCTCTGGCGTTCGACCAGGCTCGTGACATAGAGCCGCGCGGCGTTCAGCGGCTGCAAGATGTCGTGGCTTGCCGCCGCCAGAAACCGCGTCTTCGAGATATTGGCGTCCTCGGCCGTACTCTTGGCGAGCGCGAGTTCCGAATTGAGGCGGGTGAGTTCTTCGGTGCGGTCGCGCACGCGCTTTTCCAGCGTGGCATTGGCGCGTTCCAGCGCCTCGGCGGCCTCGAAGCTGGGGGTGACGTCGGAGAACGTGATGACGAGCCCGCCGCCCGGCATGCGGTTGGCGCGTACCTCGATCACCAGGTGGCGATCGGGCAGCCGCTCCAGATAGGGCTCGCCCTCGGTGGTATAGGCGGCGAGACGCCGTTCCAGCAGCGCTTCGTCGTCAACGAGGCCGTGAGGGCCGTTCGCCCCCATGAATTCCAGGATTTCCTGCAACGGAATGCCGAGCTGCACCAGATGCGGCGGCAACCCTAAGATTTCGCCGAATTGCCGGTTCGAGCAGATCAATTGCAAATCCGCGTCGAACACCGCGATGCCCTGGCGCACATGGTTGAGCGCGGTCTGCAAGATCTCCCGGTTGAAGTGGAGCGCGGCATGGGAGTCATCCAGGAGCTTCAGCGCGGCCTTGGCGGAGACGGTGCGCTTGCGCAGCAACAGCGACATCACAAGACGCGAGGAGGCAGCGCCGATCGAAGAGGCGATCAGATGTTCGGCGTGCTGCAGCAGCTCGAAATCGGCCGGCGCCGAGGCTTCGAGAAGGACCTGATTGGCGATTGCGAAGGCCTCGAACGAATGCCGGGCGCGTTCCGGGCCGAGATATTGCGCCACCGTGGTCTGGATATCCTGCACAGTGATGGTCGAGCGCCAGCGCCGGAAGGTTGGCGCGATCGGCGCCAGCGTATTGGGCACGAACAAATCCGCCTGCACCCGTTCGATCGAGGAGGGTTGCCGCGCCAGCGACAGCACGACATAGGCCAGCAGGTTGAGCGACAGCGACCACAGCACGCCGTGCAACAGCGGCGGCAGATCGGCGCCGAACAGCGCCTGCGGGCGCAGCGCCTCGATGCCGAACGGACCGTGCTGCAGCAGCAGGATGCCGGCAGTGTTGCTGTCGAGGAAGCTCGGCAGGAACAGCGTATAGATCCACATCGCAAAGCCGACCAGCATGCCGGCCATGGCACCGCGTGCGGTGGCGCGCCGCCAGAACAGGCCGCCGAAAAACGACGGCGCGAGCTGGGCGATCGCCGCAAAGGACAGCAGGCCGATCGCCGCGAGCTGGGTGTTGCCGAGCGCGCGATAATAGAAATAGGCCATCGCCATGATGGCGAAGATCGCAAGGCGGCGTACCCGCAGCAGGAAGTCGCCGAAATCCTTGCCTTCGCGGGATGCGCCGCTTCGCTGTAGCACCAGCGGCACCACGATATCGTTCGAGACCATGATCGAAAGCGCGACGCATTCGACGATCACCATGGCGGTCGCGGCCGACAGGCCTCCGACAAAGACGCCGACGCTGAGCAGAGGCGATTCCGCCTCCATCGGCAGCGCCAGCACGTACATGTCGCTGTCGACGGCGCCGAACGGGAAGGTGACGAGGCCGGCGATCGCGATCGGGATCACGAACAGGTTGATGGCGACGAGATAGAGCGGAAACAGCCAGCGCGCCCGACTCACTTCCGAATCCGAGGAATTTTCCACCGCGCTGACGTGAAACTGCCGCGGCAGCAGCATGATGGCGCAAAACGACAGTGCCACCATGCACAGGAAGTTGCCGATCGAGGGCGCGTACTCGATCGCGCGCACCGCTTCCGGGGTCTTCATCGCGCGCTGGATCAGTTCATGCGGATCGAACATCCAGAAGGTGACAAAGGCGCCGGCGGCAAGAAAGGCCACCAGTTTCACGATCGATTCGGTGGCGACCGCGAGCATCAGGCCGTGCTGGTGTTCGGTCGCGTCGGTCTGGCGGGTGCCGAACAGCACGGCGAAGGTCGCCATCGCCAGCGTCACCATCAGCGCGATGTCGCCGATGATCGGAATGTGGGCGATCGCCTGGTCTTCGCTCAAGATGGTCTCGAACGCCGCCGCCGCCGCCTTGAGCTGGAGCGCGATATAGGGAACCGATCCGATGATCGCGATCAGCGCCACCGTCGCCGCGACCGCCTGGCTCTTGCCGTAGCGCGCGGCGATGAAGTCGGCGATCGAGGTGATGTGCTGCGATTTCGCAAGCTGGATCACCCGGCGGAACAGCGGTGTGCACAGCGCGATCATCAGGATCGGGCCGAGATAGATAGCAAGGAAATCGACGCTGGTGCGGGTAGCAAAGCCGACCGAGCCGAAGAACGTCCAGGAAGTGCAGTAGATCGCGAGCGACAGCGGATAGATCAGCGCGCTGGCGCGGCCGCGCTGGGTCGGCGACAGGCGGTCGCCATGGCTCGCCACCAGGAACAGGAACCCGATGTAGCCGAATGCGGCGGCGATCACGCCCCAGTCGTGCAGCATTGCTGCTCAAACTCCTTGTACCGGCAGCCCCCTGATTATTGTCGCGAATTCTAGCCCCTGCCGCTGCCGCAGGCGACAGCGATTTTCCCGTTAAATCCGGGATTTGGGATCGTCGTTAAGCCCGGTGCGGCGCAGGGAGAGGCGGCCTATTCGGCCGCCAGCGACTTCTCGTGCAGCGGTAGCGAAAGACGCTCCCAGACCTGCAGCAGCGCTTCGGCAAGATGATCGATCAGCCCGTCATCGTGATAGGGCGAAGGCGTGATCCGCAACCGCTCGGTGCCCTTGGCGACGGTCGGATAGTTGATCGGCTGGATGTAGATGCCGTGCTCTTCCAAAAGGATGTCGGAGGCGCGCTTGCAGGCTTCCGGGTCGCCGACGAACAAGGGGACGATGTGGGTGTCGCTCGACATCACCGGCAGGCCCGCGGCGGTCAGGATCGCCTTGACGCGGGCGGCGCGGTCCTGGTGGCGCTCGCGCTCCCAGTTCGAGGTCTTGAGGTGCCGGATCGCGGCGGTCGCCGCCGAGCAGATCGCCGGCGGCAGCGCGGTCGTGAAGATGAAGCCGGGGGCGTAGGAGCGCACCGCATCGATGATGTCGGCGCTTGCCGCGATATAGCCGCCGAGGCAGCCGAACGCCTTGGCAAGCGTGCCTTCCAGGATGTCGATGCGATGCATGACGCCGTCGCGCTCGGCGATGCCGCCGCCGCGCGGACCATACATGCCGACCGCGTGCACCTCGTCGACATAGGTCATGGCGCCGTAGCGTTCGGCGAGGTCGCAAATTTTCGCCAGCGGCGCGATATCGCCGTCCATCGAATAGAGGCTCTCGCAGGCGATCAGCTTCGGCCGGTCGGGCCCGGCCGCGCGCAGCAATTCTTCCAGATGCGCCATGTCGCTGTGGCGGAAGATCTGGCGTTCGCGGCCGGCCTGGCGAACGCCTTCGATCATCGAATTGTGGTTGAGCGCATCCGACAGGATCAGGCAGTCCGGAATGAGTTTTGCGATGGTCGCAATGCCGGTCTGGTTCGAGACATAGCCCGAGGTGAACAGCAGCGCGGCTTCCTTGCCGTGCAGGTCGGCAAGTTCTGCTTCGAGCTGCACCAGCGGATGATGGGTGCCGGCGATGTTGCGGGTGCCGCCGGCGCCGGTGCCCACTCTCGTGGCGGTCTCGACCATGGCGCCGACCACTTTCGGATGCTGGCCCATGCCGAGATAGTCGTTGGAGCACCAGATCACGACATCGCGCCGTCCCTTCGGGGAATGCCACACCGCATGCGGAAAGCGGCCCGCGATCCGCTCAAGATCGGCGAAGACCCGGTAGCGCCGCTCGTCGTGCAGGCGGTCGAGGGCGGCACTGAAATATTTGCTGTAATCCATCGCGAAACCCGAGAGCGGCGGCCCGGCCGGCGCGGCCAAGCCTTTTGGAACTTCGCCTTTTTAGAGCTTTTCCATATTTAATGTCGAGCGGTAATCAGCGTGTTGATCAGGATCAAACCTGCCCCGATCGAGGTAAACCGCGCCTTTCCGGAACATCACAAAACGCCCCCGGGGCTCACATTAAATTGAGCCCGATAAATCGAGGCCGATCAAGGACGTGGGATGAAGGGGGCCGCTGCCGAAATGCAGTTAATGCCGACCCTCGCATGGCAGAAGCGCGGCCATCATTCGAGTCCGTAGTGATGGTGGCAGGCCGCGCAAATCCCGTCGAGGCGGTCGCTGACCTCCGAGACGGATTTCAGGTCATGGGCTTCGGCGGCGCGGTAGGCCTTGTTGGCTGCCTCCGCAAGCTTTTGAACGTAGCGGTTCCAGTCCGGATCGCGCGCCCGCTGCGGGATCATCAGCGCGTTGGTGGCCTCCGCCAGCGTCGCCGCGCCGCTGACGACTTGCTCCCAGTCGTCGTCGGATTTGGGCGACAGGTCGTGCTCGCCCTTTGCGTCGATCACAACCGCGTTGACCTTCCAGATGATCGCCGCGGCCGGGCCGAGCACATGCTCCATGAAAGTCTTCATGTCGACATGGGCTTGAAACGGCGCGGTCGGGACTGCGTCATCGGAGCTCGATGGCGATGCGGACACACAGCCGATGACGAGGGCTATCATGGTGCCGCGAAAGCGACGGATGCCGATCATGCCAATGAACCTGCTTGCTAGTGAACCTGCATGGTAAATCCGATCCAGCGTCCGCATGTGACCACCGAAACCCACAACAGAATGGACAAACCACCGGCAAGCCGCGCCGGAAGCGGCAGCGCCGCCTCATTCTCCCATCGCGGCAAATCCTTGGCGCTGACGGCATGAAAGACCGCCATGTTCAGGCCGGCCGCGCAGATCAGAAAGATCTTGGCGACGAAATAGCCATTCGCCAGGTACTTGGTGGCGTTGGAAATGAACAAGAGGAAGCCCGACGCCACGGCGACCGCAAATACGCTCCAGGTCAGCGGCAAAATCCCGCCGGTGATGCGGCTCACCGGGCGGTTGATCGAGGCAAGCCCGAGCAATCTCAGATCAACCACCAGAATGGAGCCGACCACCAGGCAAATCGAGAGCACGTGCACCGATTCAATCAAGGGAAACAGCACATCGTTCTCGCGAATATTGTCCGCGAGTGCGCTGTCCTCGAAATAGGAAATGAACTCCCAAAACCGCTGCATCATCCCGCCTGGGTGTAAGCGATCCAGCGTCCGGCGAACAGGATGCCGCACCAGACCAGGATCGAGACAGTCGCTGCGAACCGTCCTGCTATTTGCCGCGCCAGATCCTTGTCCCAAAAATTCGCAGATGACGAGATCGACCGTTGCAGCCCGGCCGTCAGCAGGATCGCGACCAGGAGCAGCGCCATCTTGAGATAGAAGATGGAATTGAGCAGCGAACGGCGCGGCTCGCCGATGATCAGCAGGCTTCCCGTCGTCAGCAGGACGAGCAGCACCGGCCAGATCGTCGGCAGGAATCGTCGCGCCAACTCAGGCAGCGGCGCGTCGCGATCGAGCAACCGCCAGATCCGAAGATCGACCAGGATCGCTGCGGAAAAGACCACCGCAACGCTGAGAATATGAATGGTCTGAAGCAAAGGAATGATCCAGCCGGCCGTCTGGATGGTATGGCTGAGCCAGGTCCCCGCCAGCCATGTGCAAAATACGCTCAAGGCGGCGTCGATCATCACGTCATTGTTCGGCTGGGGTCAGGCTGTAGGTCAGCTCCTGACCGTTTGGCAAAGTGACTTTCTGCAAGAAGCCGCCGGGACTGCCGTCGCGCAGCGGCGCATAACGGAAAACCGCGTGATCTCCGGGCTGCAGCGAGCGCTTGGTCCAGCCCGAGCGCGTCAACACGCCGGGGCTCGAGACCTCGAAAACCCAGGTAGCTGCCGGCTCGCCGTTCTTGGCGTCCTTCTCGATCACGAAGCTGATGTGAGGGTTGGTCCAGTTGACGGCCTTGACGGTGCCTTCCATGGTTTGGGGATGATCGAGATCGTAGGCCGCGTTCGAATGATGTGCCGCTGCGATGCCGCCAAAGCCCAGGACCATGCTAACGACAAGGCAAATGACCCGGCTCACATCCAGAGGAACGATTTTCGGCGACATTCCTGATTACCCTTATTTCACGGTGCGGACCGAGCCGTACTGGCCTTGCGGGTTTGAAACGAAGATGTCGTTGCCGAACTGATCCTTCCCCGGAATCAGATCTTCCTGTTCGCACTCCCCCTCGGTGACCTCATAGTGACGCTCCGGATAGCGGCGGAAAATCCGCGTCGTTTTCCAAGTGGCGTCGAGAACTTTTGGCGCCGTTATCTCGAGGTCGTCGTGGAGGACGTTCGGCTCTGCCAGATGCAGCCGTTCGACGATGTGCATGTCGCCATTATTGGGGATGCCGATCGCCTCGCTGATCGCGATATAGGCTTGGGGCACGATCGCAGTGGTGTCGATGACAAGCGTATCGCCATCCCAGTGCCCGATCGAGTGACCGTGCAGGCTCGGGTCGGGATCTTCGGGAGGCGGACGGCCATCCATGTAAATTCGCCGCATCCGGTTGCCGTCGACTTCGCCCAGCATGGTGATGCGGCCGGGAGTGACCAGAAGCTCAAAGGCGTTGTGGGTGATCAGCATCCAGCTCGGCATGCCATGCGGCAGGCAATGGCTGAGAACGAGGAATGGCCGGCCCGCCTTTTCCTCGGCGGCCATGTGCTGGACCTGCGGCAGGATATTCGGCTTCCAGGGCGGCATATTCGCCGTTTCCTGACGCTTCTGGTCTCGGACGTCGGGAATCCATACGCCGCTGAGATCAGGCTGCTCGGCCAGCGCCCGGGAAATCGTGAAGACCTCCATCAGCGCTACGGCACAGCAAACGATCGAAAGCCTGTTCGCAATTTTATTCACGCTGACTAGCCGTCTTTGTTGCGGGTTTCGTCAGATTGCACCGCGTACGAAGTCACCATGGTTCGCTGAACCATTTGGTGCGCCGCATATTAATGACTGCCATTGCAAAAGAAAGACTGTGCGGCATCGCGCGATTTCACCATTTCGGGAGATGTCTTCATCTCCGGCGAATGATCGGATTATAAGCACACGCCGGAATCAGGTCGTCCGGAAGCGCAGCACCCCGTCGGTCTCCGCAGCCGTCAGCCGTCCCTCGACCAGCATGTAATTGACATGGGCGATCAATTCGCCGGCGGCAAAGCCCATTTGATGGGCGTCCAGCACGTGCTTGTGGAACACCACCGGCACCAGTTCCTTGGAGGTTTGCGGAATATCGCGGCAGGCATCCGCGATCAGCCGGCAGCGCTCCTCGTGGTGGTCGGCCAGCTGCTTGATGCGGGTCTTCAGGCCGTAGAACGGCACGCCATGGCCGGGCAGCACGATGACGTCATAGGGCAGCGTGGTGGTGAGGCTTGCGAGCGAGGCCAGATATTCGCCGAGCGAATTCTGATCGGGCTCGACCGCCCAGACGCTGACATTGGGCGAGATCTTGCTCAGGACCTGATCGGCCGACAGGAACAGCTTGTCGGTCGCGCAATACAGCATCACCTGGTCGAGCGCATGGCCGCCGCCGGTGATCACCTTGAAGCGGCGCGCGCCGATCGTGATCTCCTCGCCATGCGAGATGCGGCGATAGGACGGCGGCAGGATCGAAACCCGCTTGAGATAGTCCTGGCCGCGGCCGAGCAATTTGTCGGTCAGGTTTTCGTCCATGCCGTGAAGGCGGAAGAACAGGCGCTGGGCGTTGCGGCGCTCTTCGGTGCCGCGGGTCTGGTGATAGACCGACTGCAAATATTCGACTTGCGACATATGCAGCGTGCACCTGAAGCGCTCGACGATCCAGCCGGCGAGCCCGACATGGTCGGGATGCGAATGAGTCACGATCAATCGCGTGATCTTCACATGCTTGAGCGGGCCTTCGAACAAGGTGGTCCAGGCCGCGATCGATTCCTCGTTGCCGAATCCGGAATCCACCATCGCAAAACCGTCGCCATCGGCCAGCAGATAGACGTTCACATGGTTGAGGCGGAACGGCAATTTCAGCCGCACCCACAACACGCCTGGCATCACCTCGACGACCTGGTCGGGGCCGGGGTGATTTTCCCAGGGGTAACGCAGTGCCTCTGCCGAGGACTGCACGCTGTCGGTTTTCGAATGCATCGTTTCAGAGTCGCAGTTGTCTCTCACCGGCTTAGCCGCACAATCGCCGCCGCGCCAGCCGAAAAAACAGATGCGGCTTTGGGCAAATCACATGGATGGCGAATTTAGGCCGTCATTCCGGGTTTGGTCCTTCGGACCATCCCGGAATGACGAAGTCTCTACGCCGCCCGGATGTTGGACAGAAAGGCGTCGATTTCCGAACGCAGCATGTCGGCTTCGCGGCGAAGCTCATCGGAGGCGCTCAGCACTTCCGAGGCGGAGCGGCCGGCTTCGGCGGAAGCCGTGGAGACGCCGATGATGTTGCTGGAAACCTCGGCGGTGCCGCCGGCGGCGTGCTGGATGTTGCGGGCGATCTCGCGGGTCGCCGCGCCCTGTTCCTCGACGGCGGCCGCGATCGCGGTCGTGACATCGTTGATCTCGCCGATGGTTTGACCAATGTTCCGGATCGCGCTGACGGCGGACGTCGTCACCTGCTGCATGCTGGCGATCTGCGAGCGGATTTCGTCGGTGGCCTTGGCGGTCTGGTTGGCGAGGCTCTTCACCTCGGAGGCGACCACGGCAAAGCCGCGGCCCGCTTCGCCGGCGCGCGCGGCCTCGATGGTGGCATTGAGCGCGAGCAGGTTGGTCTGCGAGGCGATCACTTGGATCAGGTCGACCACGACGTTGATGCGGCTCGCATTGTCGGCAAGCCCGTGCATGGTGGCATCGGTCGCGCCCGCCTCGTCGACGGCCTTGCCGGCGATTTGCGCCGATGTGACCACCTGGCGGCCAATCTCGGCGATCGACGACGACAATTCCTCGGTGCCCGACGATACCGTCTGCACGTTCGCCGAAGTTTCCTCGGCGGCTGACGCCACCGCGCTCACCAGCGCGCTGGACTGGTCGGCGGTGGCCGACATGCTTTGCGCGGTCGCCTGCATCGAATTGGCCGAGCGTTGCAGATTGTCGAGCGCCGCGCGGACCGCGGTTTCGAACTCGACGATGCGGGCCTCCATGCGGGTGGCGCGCTCGGCCTTGGCGCTGCGGTCCTTGTCCTGTTCGGCCGAGAGCGCGCGGCCCTCGATCATGCTTTCGCGGAACACATGCAGCGCGTGCGACATCTCCGCGATTTCGTCGTGCTGGCTGGAGCGGTAGATCTCGCTCTCGAGATCGCCTTCGGACAACAGCTGCATCGAACGCTGCAGGCTGCCGATCCGGCGCAGGATGCTGCCGCCGACATAGAGCCAGACGAACAGGATCGAGCCGATCAGGGTCGCCGCGCCGAGCGCCAGCATGATCACGGTCGCATAGGAGATTTGCTGGCGCGCCTGCCAGGTCGAGGCATTGGTCTCCGACTGCACGCCGTCGACCAGCTGCTGCACGCTGATGCCGAGACCGACATTGAGCTTGCGGGTTTCATCCAGCACGGTCTGGCCGTAGTCGACGGCGTCGAGCTCCTTCTCGCGCGCCTTGAAGACGCGGGTCTTGCCCTCGCCGAGCGCCATGAGCTTCATCGCCGCATCGCTGAGCGTCTTGGTCGAGGAGTTCTTGGGCAACAGGTCGAGGTTCAGCTTGACGCGCTCTTCCGTCGCCTTGAACTGCTTCTCGATCGCCTCCAGCGTACCGCTGGAGTTGGCCGACAGTGCAGCCGTCATGTCGGCGGCGGCGAGGTTGCCGTTGGCAATGACGTTGCCGAGCTGCTCGACCGTCCGCGCGGCCCGCGTCGCATCGTCGGTGGAGAGTTCGGCGGCGGTCAGAATGGCGTTGAGCTCGACTTGCGCTTCCATCATGGCAGGGCCGGTGACGGCGACGAAAGCCGCCTGCGCGGTGCGCAGCGCCTCGTATTGCTTGTCGTGCTGGGCGGCGGCCTCCAGTCGCTCGCGCGATGCCGAGACCAGGCTCTTGGTCGCCTCGTCGATATTCTTGACGGTTTCGCTGAGTGCCGCGACGATCGTCTTGTCGGCGCCGAGCTCGATGATCTCGCCGAGCTTGTCCTGCGTGCCCTTCTCAATCTCGTTCATCTTCTTGATGCGCTCGTTCAGCGCTTCATCGTTCTGCGAGACCAGCAGCGCCGGCCCCTGACTCGCAAGGCTTGCGCTCTGCGCCGCCAATTGCAGGCTCGCTGCAAGCCGCGGGATGTCCCGTCCGCTCAGATCGACCATGGTGCCGCCGAGCCGGTGCAACACCAGGCCGGCGCCGGCGCTGATAATGATGGCCATGCCGGCGATCACGGCAAAGGCGGCGAACAGGCTGCCTTTGATGCCCCAACGGGGCCGCAAAAAGCGGAACAAACCGGAAATGCCAAAGCTCAGTCGCAACGCCATGCCCTCTGCCCCAATTCCGCTGAATCAACCTCAAGGATTGGCCGGCCGGCAGTATCGCGTTACCCGGTTAACAAAATCAGGAAAATCGGCAGGATCGTGGCAATTTCTGTAGCAAAAAGGCCGGCATTGCGCCGGCCTTTCCGCAGATGATCGCGGGTTGCGATCGATATTGGATCAATACTTCGATCAGTACCTGGCGACGACCGGGCCACCCCAGTTGAAGCGGTAGTTGATACCGGCCTTCACCGTGTGGTCGTCGGTGGTGAAGTTGCCGAGCGGCACCAGCGCCGCCGGAGCGGTGAAGTTGGCGCTGCCGAAGTTGTAATACTGATACTCGACCTTGGCCGACCAGTTCTGCGCGAACATGTATTCGAGGCCGGCGCCGACAGTGTAGCCGTTGCGATGGTCGCCATTGATCGCGAATGCGATCGGGACGCCGCCGAACGTCACGCTTTCGTTGTTGTCGGAGAAGGCATAGCCGCCCTTGACGTAGAGCAGCCCCGGACCCCAGGTGTAGCCGAAGCGGCCGGTCACCGAGCCGAGCCCGCGCTGGTTGTTGTTGTAGGCGAAGCCGCTGGGGAACACGGCGCCGACATTGCCGCTTAGCCAGCTGTACTGGGCTTCGGCACCGACCACCCAGTTCGGAGCGAACTGCCAATCCGCGCCACCCTGCACACCGCCGAGGAAACGGCCGTTGCCGTTGTTGCCGGTGCTCAGGCCGTTGAAATTATTGTCGCTCGAGAACGCACCGCCGACATGGCCGCCGATATAGAAGCCGGTCCAGTTATAGATCGGCGCTGCATAGACCGGAGCTTTGGTGTAAGGAGCGCGTGCGCCGAGGTCGGCGGCAAGTGCTGGCACGGCCGCGCCGAGAGCGACGAGCGCCACAGTAGCGAGTAGAAACTTCTTCATTGGTCTTGTCTCCAAAAGATCATTCCAGACACGCCGCGTGTGGGCGTCATCCATGGCGCGCAATTAGACAGGTTTTGGATAAAATGCTGTCACCTATCGGCCACACCGAGACAGAACCCAACCTATTGGAGAACAACAATTTTCTGTGACTAATGCGGCCTTAATGAAAGCTGAAAGATGGCTTAATTTTGGTCCGTCGTGCCGTCTTGTTAGCTAGGCCTTAACCAAGACGGCGGCGCACTTCGTCGCGCATCTTTTCGCGAAATTCCGCCCTTCGTGCGGGCCGGTCCTGTTCGCGGATGTCAAAGCGCTCGAACACGTTGAAGTTTGCCAGGATCGGATGGCGGTCGCTCGCCATCGCCAGAATACGGAGCAGTTCGCCCGCCGGCCCGCTTGGCCCCGAGATCTCCCATCGCCTTATCGTATCGGCGCCGTCGCGTGCGGAAAGACCGCACAACCTCGCCATCTCGGCCGCCGTCAGCTGCTTTCCGATCGCCTCGGAGAGATCCGCGCGGAGCTGCTTCAGTTCAGGGCCGGTCATTTAAATTGATTTCCCGGAAAATCGACTCGCGCAAATGCGCAGGCGCTTGCGCCCGCGAACCGGTTCATCGGCGATGGATACGGCTGAAAGATGGTGCTGCCAGACAGGATTGAACTGTCGACCTCTCCATTACCAATGGAGTGCTCTACCACTGAGCTACGGCAGCATGCCCGGGACTTCAGAGAATCGGCCAAAAAGGCCCCACATGGCGGCCGATCCTTGCCACAAGGCCCCCGCCTGCGCAAGCGCGCGGCGCCATCAAAACCGGCCACAAATCAGCGTTGGTCCGCTGCTTCCTGCTGCATTTGGGGCGGTTGCGGGCCGCGCCGGTTCCGTTAGGGCGGTTGAGGAGGAGAGGAGTGCCTCTGCTTCGGACAATCGTCTATTCTGCGCGGGACATGATCCAGAGCGACGTTCGAACAGGTCGACCATGGCGGATGCAAAGGACAAACACCGCGGGCAACGTCCACCGTCTGCAACAGATTCACGACAAGACCGGCTGAAACTGGCATTGCGCGAAAATCTCAAGCGGCGAAAATCGCAAGCCAGGGGCCGAAGCGATGCCACGATAGCGCCTTCCAGCGGTGACGACGTCCCGCCACATGAGGCGGGCGGAAAGAAACCGGACAAATAGCCGGGTTCGGCCCGCGGCAGGTTTTGTTAGCTTGCGATGCTTCTGACACGATGAGACACGAAAATGGCCGATGACGGCACGACTGGAAGCAAGACCAACGGCGGCGCTGCGCAGCCAAGGACGTTTGTCCGTCCCGAGCAGACCTTTCCGGAACTGACGGCGGGCGAAATCGCGCGCATGCGCCGGTTCGGCGAGATCAGGAAATACAAGAACGGCGAGCGGCTGTTCGAAACCGGCAAACCTGGCCCCGGCATGTTCGTCGTGCTTTCCGGTCATGTCGCGATCACCCAGCGCGACGGCCTCGGCCATGTCACGCCGGTGATCGATCAGGGGCCCGGGCAGTTTCTGGCCGAGATCGGCCAGCTCTCCGGCCGCGTCGCGCTGGTCGACGGCAATGCCGAGGGCGAGGTCGAGACGCTTCTGATCCCGCCGGAGAGGCTGCGCGCGCTCTTGGTCGCCGAAGCCGACCTCGGCGAACGCATCATGCGGGCGCTGATCCTGCGCCGCGTCAACCTGATCCAGGGCGGCGTCGGCGGCCCGGTGCTGATCGGACCGTCGAACTCGCCCGCCGTTGCGCGCTTGCAGAATTTTCTCACCCGCAACGGCTTTCCGCATCATTTGCTCGATAAGGACACCGACCACGACGCCGCCGAGCTGATCGCACGTTATTCGCCGTCGCCGTCGGACTGGCCGCTGGTGGTAACCGCCGACGGTACCGTGCTGCGCAACCCCGGCGAAACCGAGATCGCTCGTGCGATCGGCATGATCGGCGGGCCGCGGGGCGAGCGGATCTATGACACCGCGATCGTCGGCTGCGGCCCGGCGGGCCTCGCAACCGCCGTCTACGCGGCATCCGAAGGCCTTTCGGTGGCGGTGCTGGACTCGCGGTCGTTCGGCGGACAGGCCGGCGCCAGCGCCCGCATCGAAAACTATCTCGGCTTTCCGACCGGCATTTCCGGTCAGGCGCTGGCGGGACGAGCTTTCACGCAGGCGCAAAAGTTCGGCGCCGACATCATGATTCCGATGAGCGTGAGGTCGCTCGATTGCTCGCGCAACGATGGTGCCTTTGCGCTCAAGCTCGATTGCGGCGATGCCTTGCGGGCGCGCTCGGTCGTGGTCGCAAGCGGCGCGCGTTACCGGCGGCCCGAGATCGAAAACCTCGACAGCTTCGAAGGCCGCGGCGTCTGGTATTGGGCTTCGCCGGTCGAGGCGCGGCTCTGCGGTGGTCAGGACGTCGTGCTGGTCGGCGGCGGCAATTCCGCCGGCCAAGCCGCGGTGTTCTTGTCGGGCCACGCCCGCAAGGTCCTCATGATCATCCGCGGCGGCGGCCTCGGCGCCAGCATGTCGCGCTATCTGATCGAGCGCATCGAGGCGACGCCGAACATCGAACTGATGTTCAATACCGAGGTGGTCGCGCTCGAGGGCAGGCCAGACGCTTCGCTCGAGCGGGTGCGCTGGCGCAGCCGACTGTCGGGTGAAGACACCACGGCCGAGATCCGCAATCTGTTCCTGTTCGTCGGCGCCGATCCCGCGACCGGCTGGCTCGACGGCTGCGGCGTCACGCTCGACCGCGGCGGCTTCGTGGTGACCGGCGCGCAGTCTGACCTGCATCTCGGGAAAGCGGCATCGTCGCTGGAAACCTCGGTGCCCGGCGTGTTCGCGGTCGGCGACGTGCGCTCCGGCTCGGTCAAGCGGGTCGGCGGTGCGATCGGCGAGGGCGCCCAGGTGGTGGCGGCGCTGCACGGGTTCCTCGGCGACGCCGCGAAACCGGCGCTTTGATGTGCGCGTTAGGGGTTGCTCAACGACAAACAAGGGAGAGACGCGATGGCCGAACTCGTGGTGATGTACAAGACGCCAAAGGACAAGGCTGCTTTCGACAAGCACTATTTCGAGAAACATATCCCGCTTGCGAAGAAGATCCCGGGCTTGCGGAAATACAGGGTTAGCCAGGGCCCGGTCGCGACGCCGGCCGGACCTTCGCCCTTCTACCTGATCGCGCTGCTGACCTTCGACAATCTCGCTTCGATCCAGGCGGGCTTTGGCAGCGCCGAGGGCAAGGCCGCGGCCGCGGACGTGCAGACCTTCGCCACGGGAGGCGCCGACATGATCCTGTTCGACACGAAGGAAGTGTGAGCGGGTGGCAAAGGGCTGTTCTCACATCGCCGGCATCCGCGACGTCACACCAAGCGCGTTAGGCTGCGAGGAATGCCTGAAAATCGGTAGCGAATGGCTGCATTTGCGGATTTGCCGCACCTGCGGCCATGTCGGTTGCTGCGACGATTCCCCCAACAAGCACGCGACCAGGCATTTTCACTCAACCGGTCATCCGGTCATCGAAGGCTATGATCCGCCGGAGGGCTGGGGCTGGTGCTTCGTCGATCAAGTGCTGTTCGATCTGTCGAAGCGGAAGACACCGCATAACGGTCCGATCCCGCGCTACTATTGAACGCTCAACGCGGAGGAGAGCCGGATGGAGAGCAAATTCACCGAGGTCAACGGCGTCAGGCTGCATTACCTGACCGCCGGCAAGGGCGATCCGATCATATTGCTGCACGGCTACGCCGAGACCAGCCATATGTGGCTGCCGCTGATTGCAAGACTTGCCGACAAGCATACCGTGATCGCGCCGGACCTGCGAGGCTTCGGAGAGACGTCCGCGCCTGACGACGGATACACCAAGGCGGCGATGGCGCAGGATATCCATGCCCTGACGAAGAGCCTCGAATATGACCGCATCCGGTTGGTCGGTCACGATATCGGGTTGATGGTTGCGTACGCCTATGCGGCGCAATACCCGAGCGAAGTGGATCGTCTGGTGCTGATGGAAGCGTTCCTGCCCGGTGTCGGCGACTGGAACAGCGTCTTTCTGCTGCGCGATCTCTGGCATTTCCACTTCTACGGCAAGACGCCGCTTGCGCTGGTCACCGGCCGCGAGCGAATTTATCTCGATCATTTCTGGAACGATTTCGCCGCCGATCCGAACAAATCGGTGCCGGAAAAGGATCGCGAATTTTACGCCAAGGCCTACGCCCAGCCCGGTCACATGAAGGCCGGGATGGAAGTCTTCCGCGCCTTCCCGAAGGACGCCGAGGATTTTGCAGGATTCGCGAAGACCAAGTTGCAAATGCCGCTCTTGGTGCTTTCAGGGGAGAAGGCGGGCGGACCGTTCCTGATCGAGCAAGGCAAGATGGTGGCGAGCAATGTCGAAGGCGTGCTCGTCAAAGGCTCGGGTCACTGGCTGATGGAAGAGGCGCCCGATCAGGTGATCCCAAAACTGGTCGAATTTCTCGATCGCTAGAATTTGTGACAGCCCTTGCAAAGGATTGCGGCGTCACGCCTGCCGGTTTTGTCGTGTCGCCCGCATGCCTGAACAGCACCTCGCCAATGTGGCAATTTGCCGGGGACGCTAGTAGCATTCGCTTCTGGTCTAACAGGGGGAGTGCGTCATGGTCCTCGGCATGAGCTTGGCTACCTTTACGATGGTCCACGTGATCATCAGCCTGATCGGTATTGTTTCCGGCATCATCGTCATGTTCGCCATGCTCGGCTCCAACCGGATGCCGGGCCTGACCGCGATCTTTCTCTTGTTCACCATCCTGACCAGCGCCACCGGCTTCGGCTTTCCGTTCACCCAATTGCTGCCGTCGCATATGGTCGGCATCCTCTCGCTGGTGCTGCTGGCGATTGCCTGCATTGCGCTTTACGCCATGCGGCTCGCCGGTCCGTGGCGCTGGATCTATGTGGTGACGGCGCTGGCCTCGCTGTATCTCAACGTGTTCGTGCTGGTGATCCAGGGCTTCCTGAAAGTGCCGGCGCTGCACGCGCTGGCGCCGAGCGTGCCGCCGAGCGAACCGCCCTTCGCGGTGGTCCAGGGCCTTGTCCTTCTGCTCTTCGTCCTCTTTATCATCGGCGCGTGGCGCCGATTCCATCCCGCGGCGGCGCTGGCCTGAGCCGACCTGTCATTCCGGGGCAGTCCGCAGGACTGAGCCCGGAATCCATACTCACGGCGCGCTTGGCCCTTGGGCCATTCGCGCGAATCAAGGAACGAAGCGCGCCTCCTTTATTTCGCGAATGCGGCGGGCCGCACGCGCGATGGCGGTCATGGATTCCGGGCTGCCCGCTTGGCGTCGCCCTGGAACGATCGCGACCCATCAAATCGCCGCAAATTTCGAAGCTTCTTCCCGGGCCTCGTTCGCCCTATACTTTGCCCCTTGTAACCCCAGGGATTTCCAATGGATCGCATTCGCATCACCGGCGGCCGCAAGCTCAACGGCACCATCCCGATTTCGGGCGCGAAGAACGCCGCACTGCCGCTGATGATCGCGGGGCTGCTCAGCGAAGAAAGCCTGATCCTCGACAACGTGCCGCGCCTTGCCGATGTCGCGCAATTGCAGCGTATTCTCGGCAATCACGGCGTCGACATCATGTCCGCGGGCAAGCGGACCGGCGACCGCGAATATCAGGGCCAGACCCTGCACATTTTCGCCTCCAACATCATCGACACCACCGCTCCCTATGAACTGGTGTCGAGGATGCGCGCGAGTTTCTGGGTGATCGCGCCGCTGTTGGCGCGGATGCATGAGGCCAAGGTGTCGCTGCCCGGCGGCTGCGCCATCGGCACGAGGCCGGTCGACCTTTTGATCATGGCGCTGGAGAAGCTCGGTGCCGAAATCGCGATCGACGGCGGCTATGTGATCGCAAAGGCGCCCGGCGGGCTCAAGGGCGGTGCGATCGATTTTCCGAAGGTGACCGTCAGCGGCACCCATGTTGCGCTCATGGCCGCGACCTTGGCGAAGGGCACCACCATCATCACCAACGCGGCCTGCGAGCCTGAAATCGCCGATGTCGCCGCTTGCCTGAACAAGATGGGCGCGCGCGTCAGCGGCGCCGGCACGCCGCGCATTGTCGTCGAGGGCGTGGAAAATCTGCATGGCGCCCGCCATACCGTGTTGCCCGACCGGATCGAGGCCGGCACCTATGCGATGGCGGTGGCGATGACCGGCGGCGACGTGCAGTTGGCCGGCGCGAGGCCCGAGCTGTTGCAGTCGGCGCTCGACGTGCTGAGAGAGGCCGGCACCGAGATCTCAGTCAACAACGAAGGCATCCGCGTCGCGCGCAATGGCGCCGGCTTGCGGCCGGTCAAGGTTTCGACCGCGCCGTTTCCCGGCTTTCCCACCGATTTGCAGGCGCAACTGATGGCGCTGATGATTCAGGCCCAGGGTTGCTCCGAGATCACCGAGACGATTTTCGAAAACCGTTTCATGCATGTACAGGAACTCGCCCGGTTCGGGGCGCGGATTTCGCTCAATGGCGAGACCGCCACCATCGACGGCATCGCGAAACTGCGCGGCGCGCCGGTGATGGCGACCGATCTGCGCGCTTCGGTATCCCTGGTGATTGCCGGCCTTGCCGCCGAAGGCGAGACCATGGTCAACCGCGTCTATCATCTCGACCGCGGCTTCGAGCGGCTGGAGGAGAAGCTGTCGGCGTGCGGCGCGTCGATCCAGCGCATCAGCGATTAGACGCGTATTCCGCAAAAGCATGTCCTCGGACTTGATCCGGGGGTGGACGCCGGTTTTGCGAATAGAATGCGCGCAAACTTGAGGTCTTTTTGGAGATGATGGCGACCACCGAGCTCAAATTGATGGCGCTCGATGCCGACGACCTCGCGGTGATTTCGGCGCATGTGCAGGACGCCCGCGTGCGGGCGGCCGACATCATCTGGCGGCAAGGCGAGAAGCGGCTCGTGATCGGCATGAGCCGGCTCGACTGGGAACAGACGCTGGCCGGCGAGACCACTCAGCAGCGCCTGGTCGCGGCACTGCGCTTCGACCGGGTGTTGTCCTGCAAGTCCCGCAATATCGACCTCAAGGCAAAGGATGCGGTGCTCGATCTGGTCGGGATCGAGTTTCACGAAAGCGAGGCGCCAAGCGGCAGCGCGCTTTTGTTGTTCGCCCAGGGCGGGGCGCTCCGGCTGGATGTCGAGTGCCTGGAGTGCGAGCTGACCGACCTCGGTGCCGACGATCTCGGCGAGCCCGGGATGGGGGCGTGAACCATTAACCTGATCCCCCGGGTTTGAAGGGTTGACGGCGGTTGGCTGCCGCGCCATTGCAATAGGCTTGGCAGCAACCTTGCGATTCCCGCCGGATCACCTCCATGCCCCTTCGACTGGACCGAAGCAGCGCCGATTTCGACGAGCTGTTTGCGACATTTCTCGCCGCCAAGCGCGAGGTGTCCGCCGACGTCGAGCGCGCGACCCGCGCCATCGTCGACGACGTCGCTATGCGCGGCGATGCGGCGCTGCTCGAGGCGACCAGGAAATTCGACCGGCTCGATCTTGAGGCGAGCGCCTTGCGCGTCGCCGTCCCCGAGATCGATGCTGCGGTGAAGGCCTGCGACGCCACAACACTCGAGGCGCTGACATTCGCGCGCGACCGGATCGAGACCTTCCATCGCCGGCAACTGCCAAAGGACGAGCGCTTCACCGACCCGCTCGGGGTCGAACTCGGCTGGCGCTGGAGCGCGGTCGAGGCGGTCGGCCTCTATGTTCCCGGTGGCACCGCGGCCTATCCGTCTTCGGTGCTGATGAATGCGGTGCCAGCAAAGGTCGCAGGCGTCGCGCGCGTGGTGATGGTGGTGCCGGCGCCCGACGGCAAGCTCAATCCGTTGGTGCTGGCGGCGGCACATCTTTCCGGCGTTTCCGAAATCTACCGCGTCGGCGGCGCGCAGGCGGTCGCAGCGCTCGCCTATGGCACCGCGACCATCGCGCCGGTCGCAAAGATCGTCGGTCCCGGCAATGCCTATGTCGCCGCTGCCAAGCGGCTGGTGTTCGGCAAGGTCGGCATCGACATGATCGCGGGCCCCTCCGAGGTGCTGGTGATTGCCGACGACACCGGCAATGCCGGCTGGATCGCCGCCGATCTGTTGGCGCAGGCCGAGCACGACGCCAGCGCGCAGTCGATCCTGATCACCGCAAGCAAAAAGCTCGCCGATGAGGTTGCACGCGCCGTCGAGGCGCAGCTATCGACCTTGCCGCGTGCCGATATCGCGCGCGCTTCCTGGAACGATTTTGGCGCGATCATTCTCGTCAAAGACCTCACCGATGCGATCCCGATCGCGAACGCGATCGCGGCCGAGCATCTGGAGATCATGACGGCCGATCCGGAAACGCTCGCGGCGCAGATCCGCAATGCCGGCGCGATTTTCTTAGGTCCCCATACGCCGGAGGCGATCGGCGACTATGTCGGCGGCTCCAACCATGTGCTGCCGACAGCGCGCTCAGCGCGGTTCTCGTCGGGCCTATCCGTGCTCGATTTCATGAAGCGGACCTCGATCCTGAAATGTGGCCCGGAGCAGTTGCGCGCGCTCGGGCCGGCGGCGATGACACTGGGCCAGGCCGAGGGACTGGATGCCCATTCGCGCTCGGTCGGACTCCGTCTCAATTTGCCATGACCAAGCCTGCCGCAGGGGACGATTCACAAAATCGCATCGTCGCGGTGACGCTCGATGAAGAATCGATCGGGCGCTCCGGGCCCGACATCGAGCACGAGCGCGCAATCGCGATCTACGACTTGATCGAGCAGAATCTGTTCGCGCCGGAAGGCGCCGATAACGGACCGTTCACGCTGCATATCGGCATCACCGGCAACCGGCTGATGTTCGACATCCGCCGCGAGGACGGCGCGCCGGTGGTGGCGCATCTGCTGTCGCTGACGCCGTTCCGGCGCATCGTGAAGGACTATTTCATGATCTGCGACAGCTATTATCAGGCGATCCGCACCGCGACGCCGGACAAGATCGAGGCCA
>Ga0070717_10000677_pt1 | contig 21967 bp, 28 predicted proteins | sample LARL113metaG_FD_71366 | JGI IMG/M metagenome (GOLD analysis project Ga0070717, IMG submission 71366) | Corn, switchgrass and miscanthus rhizosphere microbial communities from Kellogg Biological Station, Michigan, USA - LAR L11-3 metaG | ecosystem: Host-associated > Plants > Roots > Rhizosphere ...
GTGTGGCGGCAGGACCACAACGGGTTCACGCACCAGGATCCGGGCTTCATCGACCACGCGGTGAACAAGAAGGGCGAGATCATCCGCGTCTACCTCGCCCCCGACGCCAACACGCTGCTGTCGATCGGCGACCACTGCCTGCGCAGCCGGAACTACATCAACGTGATCGTGGCGGGCAAGCAGCCCGCCCTCAACTATCTCTCCATGGATGACGCGATCGCCCACTGCACCCGCGGCCTCGGCGCGTGGGATTGGGCGAGCACGGACGTCGACGGCGAGCCCGACGTCGTCCTGGGCTGCGCCGGCGACATCCCGACCCTCGAGACGCTGGCCGCGGCCGACCTGATCCGCCAGCACCTGCCGGACCTGAAGGTGCGGGTCGTGAACGTGGTCGACCTGATGCGCCTGCAGCCGCCGAGTGAGCACCCGCACGGGCTCTCCGACGCCGAGTTCGACACGCTGTTCACGACCGGCCGGCCGGTCATCTTCGCTTACCACGGTTACCCCTGGCTCATCCACCGGCTTACGTACCGGCGCACGAACCACGGAAACATCCACGTCCGCGGCTACAAGGAGGAGGGCACGACGACAACGCCCTTCGACATGGTCATGCTCAACGACCTGGATCGCTTCCACCTGGTGATGGACGTGATCGATCGGGTGCCAGGCCTGGGATCGAAGTCGGCGCACGTCCGGCAGCGGATGGAGGACGAGCGCCTGCGGCACCGCCAGTACACGCGCGACCACGGCCAGGATTCCCCGGACATCCTCAACTGGGTGTGGCCGTACTGAGGTCGATTTGCGGGTCCTCGTAGTCAACGCGGGCTCGAGCTCGCTGAAGGTGAGCCTGGTCGACGACGACGACTCGAGCGTTGCCGAGCACGAATTCAAGGCCATCGCCGGGCGATACGACGACGCGGAGCTGCAGACCGCGGTTCGCGGGATGGAGGGCGTCGAGGCGGTCGGGCACCGCGTGGTGCACGGCGGCCCGCGCTACCCGGCGTCCGTCCGCGTGAGCCCTGAGTTGGTCGACTACCTAGTCTCGATCACAGACATGGCGCCCCTGCACATGCCGGCCGCGCTCGCGGGGATCGCCGCGATACGCGTCCTGCTGCCGCGTGTGCCGCAGGTCGCCTGCTTCGACACGGCTTTCCACTCACACATGCCGGCGGAGGCATCGACGTACGCCATCCCCACCGAGTGGCGCACCCAGCTCGGCATCCGGCGGTACGGGTTCCACGGCTTCTCACACGCGTACGCGTCACGACGCGCGGCCGAGATCCTCGGCCGGCCGGAGGCGTTCCTGCGCACCATCACATGCCACCTTGGGGCGGGCGCATCGGTCGCAGCGGTCCTCGGCGGCCGCTCGGTCGACACCACGATGGGGTTCACGCCGATGGAGGGGCTGGTGATGGCGACCCGGTCGGGCACCGTCGACCCGGGCATGGTGTTGTGGCTTCAGCGCCACGCCGGCATGACCGAGCCCCAGCTCAACGACGCCCTCGACCAACGCTCGGGCCTGCTGGCGCTGGCGGGTGTCGCGGATATGCGCGAGGTGCTGCGCGGCGTCACGGCCGGAGTCGAGCGGTCGCGGCTGGCGTTCGACGTCTACATCCATCGCCTGCGCTCGTGCATCGGGGCGATGGCCGCGGCCATGAACGGCGCCGACGCGGTCGTCTTCACAGGCGGGGTCGGGGAGCGCGCACCGGCGGTGCGTGCGGCGGCCGCGTCCGGGCTGACCTTCCTGGGCCTGGACATCGATCCCGACCTCAATACGAAGATCGCCGGCGACGGCGACGTCAGCGCCGAGGACGCCGAGGCGAGGACGCTCGTGGTGCGCGCCCGGGAGGACGTCGAGGTGGCGCGCGAGGTGCGGCGGGTGCTGTCCGAGTCGGCTTAGGCCGGGACCAGGTCTTCGATCAGGTTTCGTACGCGCCCTGCGATCTCATCGCGGATGCGCCGGACCGTTTCGAGGTCCTTCCCCGCCGGGTCCTCGAGCTCCCAGTCCTCGTAGCGCTTGCCCGGGTAGATCGGGCAGGCGTCGCCGCAGCCCATGGTGATGACGACGTCTGCCTCCTTGACCATGGCGCCGGTGAGCGGCTTGGGGAGCTCCTGGCTCACGTCGATGCCGATCTCGCGCATGGCCTCGACGACCTTGGGGTTGAGCTGGTCCGCGGGCTCGCTGCCGGCCGACCGAACCTGGACGCGGCCCGCGGCGAGCCGGCTCAGGAGCCCGGCTGCCATCTGACTGCGCCCCGCGTTGTGAACGCAGACGAAAAGGACTTCCGGAATGTTGTCGCTCATTTCAATCCGAGTGCCGGCACTCGACCATCCACAACCGATCTTAGTCATGCGGGAGCCGGCACTCGACAGAACGGGGTTGGCGCCCCGCGAGGGATTCGAACCCCCGACCCTCTGCTTAGAAGGCAGATGCTCTATCCACTGAGCTAGCGGGGCGCGGCCGACGAGAAACCGACGCCGAGAGGATACGCGCGCAGGTGCTTACGCCCGGTGCGCGCCGAACTCCACCGGCACTCTCGCCTCGCGGTCGACCTCGAGGCGGAAGATGTCCGGTCGCCCGTAGTGTCCGGTCACGTCGAGGGTCCTCTTGGCCGCCACCGCGCGCGCCGGGTCGCAGTCCGCGTACAGGATGCCGTGCGACTCGTGAAGAGGTCCGGCCACGACCTTGCCGTCCGGGGCCACGATCACCGAGTCGCCCGGGTTGAACCACCCGTCCAGGTCCGGGAACAGCCTGGCCCGCTGCGGAAAGTCCGCCGGGATGTCCTTGCCCCGCATCGAGCTGCCCGCCCCGAGCACCCAGCACCGGCCTTCGAGCGCGATGTGGCGCATCGTTGACACCCAGCTGCTGCCCGCGTCCCAGGTCGGCGCGATGTAGATCTCGCATCCCTGCGCGAAGAGCGCGAATCGCGCCAGCGGCATGTAGTTCTCCCAGCAGATGAGCGAGCCGAGCCGCCCGGCGGGTGTGTCCACAACCTTCAGACCGCTCGCGTCGCCCATCCCCCACACCATGCGCTCGGGATTGGTCGGCACCAGCTTGCGGTGGCGGTTCAAGACCTCGCCGTCCGGCCCGACCAGCACCACCGAGTTGTAGAGCGTCGCGCGGCTGAAGCTCCCGTCGCGCTCGTGAATGCCGATCGCCACCGTCACCTTGAGGCGCCGGGCCGCGGCCTGGATGGGCTTCAGCTGTCCGGCCGCCAGGTCGACCGAGTTCTCCAGCAGCCGGGCATGGATCTCACCGGTGAGCTCGTAGTCGTCGCCGGGGCGCAGCCGCCACAGCCACTCCGGGTATCCGGGCACCCACGTCTCGGGAAAGACCACCAAACGAGCGCCTTCGCCGGCGGCCTCGTCGAGCAGCTCGACTCCGCGCTTCAGCGTGCGCTCGCGGTGCAGAGCCACCGACGGGTGCTGGACCACCGCCACGCGGTGTGCGCTCACCCGCTTCTTCGCCATGGCGGCAGGTTAACCCTTCTGCGGATAGTCCCCAGCTCGAGCGAGCATTCCAGGAAGCTCCTTGCCGAGCTGCCCGCCCAGCCACAGCGAGCATTCGATGAGCCGGTTCAGGTCGATGCCGGTGTCGACACCGATGCCCCGCAGCAGATAGTCGAGGTCTTCGGTCGCGATGTTGCCCGTCGCCTTTGGCGCGAACGGGCAGCCGCCCGCCCCGCCGACCGATGCGTCGAGCGAGACGACGCCGGCCTCGACGGCGGCAAACGCGTTCGCGTAGCCGGTGTTGCGCGTGTTGTGGAAGTGCGCGCCGACCCTGGCCCCGAGCTCGCGCGCCCCCGTCACGAGCTCTGTGACCTGGGTCGGGACGCCCACTCCGATCGTGTCCGCGAGGCAGATCTCGTCCGCGGGCACCTCCATGAGCTGCTCGACGATGTGGAGAACGCGCTGGGGTGGCACGGGACCCTCGAACGGGCATCCGAACGCCACGCTGATCGTGACCGTGATGGGAAGCCTGTCGGCCCGGGCGCGGCGCACCAGCGACAGGGCGGTCTCGAGGCCTTCGGCAGTCGTCGCGTTCTGGTTGCGCCGGCCGAACTCGTCGGTGGCCGAGAACGCATAGTGGATCTCGTCGACGCCGGCCGCGCTCGCACGCTCATACCCGCGCTCGTTCAGGACCAGGCCCGCGTAGGTGACGCCGGGGACGCGATGGAGGGCGGCCATCACCTCTTCCGCGCCGGCCATCTGCGGTACGAGCTTGGGGTTGACGAAGCTCGCCGCCTCCATGCGCTTGATGCCGGCCGCGGCCAGGCGATCGCACAGCTCGGCCCGCACGGCGGGCTCGAGGGTCCGCGCCTCGTTCTGCAATCCGTCGCGCGGTCCGACGTCGCAGACCACCACGCTCATATAGATAAGGTAGAGGCGCGATGCTGATCACCGTTCGCGTGCACCCGCGCGCGTCGCGGGCGAAGACCTCGTGGACCGGTGCAGGCCTCGAGGTCTGGGTGACGGCGCCGCCGGTCGGCGGTGCGGCCAACACCGCCGTGCTGAAGGCCGTCGCGAATCACCTGAAGGTGCCGATGTCAGCCGTCACCCTTCGGAGCGGCGGGCGCGCCAGGACGAAATTGGTCGAGGTGAGAGAAGGCGGCGAGCATTGAAGCCCGCCGCCCCGTCGATCAACTAGCTGACGTTGGTCGTGTAGACGTTCTGGTCGAGGCCGCCCGTCCCGTCGAAACAGTCGTTGAACGACGACTTGCAGGTTCCGCCGGTCTCCGGGTCTCCGGCGACGTCGTTCCCGTCTTTGTCAGAAGTGGCGGAGGTGTCGGCCGCTCCCACCACGTTGCGCGAGTCGGTCCACACCGCTGCGATCGAGCCGCCGACGGCAGAGACCATGATGTAGTCGCCGATGAACGGTATGCGCCGGCCGCCGAACTGCTCGAAGTTCGGGTTGGAGAGGGTATCGGTGAGCTGCTGGTGCGACCAGCTCGCCCCTCCATCGGTCGAGGTCGAGTACCAGACCCCGAGACACGCGCTGCCCACGCCGGTCACGCTGTTGCACGGCGCCCGCTGGGGCGAGTAATCAGCGTCCGCGCGGCTGTCGTAGTAGACGACGCTCAGCCGCCCGCTGGACGCGGTGATCCACGGGAAGAATTGGTGACCTGTGGCCTGTGCGTCGACGGCTGCGGCGGCCGACCACGTGGCTCCGCCGTTCGTCGACTTCACGAACTGGGTCTGGCCCTGGCCGGACGCCAGCTTCACCTGGAAGGCCATGTAGATCGCGCCGGCGTCTGTCGCGATCGTCGGCTGGGCCAGGTCGAAGCGAGGGAAGGTCTGCCCGCTCGGGCACGCGAACGGACCGTCGCCACAGTCTCGGGACCCGTTACCGGCGAAGGATCCCGACGTGAATGGATCAAAGGGCACGACCACGCTGGCCATGCTGAAGCTGCTGCCGCCGTCGGTCGAAGCCGCGAAAGCGGCTCCCAGGTCGCGGGTGTTCTGGCCAAAGGCTCCGCTCACCTGGCCGAACCACGACACGTACACCTGGCCGGCCGGCCCGATGGCAATGTTGGGCCCCTGGTTGTTGCAGATGGAGCCGCTGATCTTCAACGGAGCGCTGAAGGTGGCCCCGTGGTCGGTCGAGCGGGAGATGTTGATCTGGTTGCAGCCGAAACCGTGGAAGTCGGACCAGGCCGCGTACACGGTGCCCGCGAACGGCGAGCCCGTCTGGTCGACCTGGATGCCCGTCTTGTCGTTGAAGGACCCCAGCCCGAACGTGTTGGCGGAAAGGATCACCGTGCGCACGTAGCGCGAGCCGTCGGTCGTGTTGTCCGAGGCGTTCGCGGGCGCATAGGTGGCCACCCAGACGTCGCCGGTGTTGTCCCTGGTGACGATTCCGTCCCCGATGCCGCGGTTGAAGTTGTTGCCCATGAAGAACACGTTTCCGTTGGTGTCCCAGGCCTGCACCGGGTCGCCCGCGGCGAAGGCGCCGCCCAGCGCCATCTGGTGGACCGGGCTGGCCGTGCCCTGGGCGGAGGCGTCATGCAGGTAGCCCGGCAGCAGACTGTCCGCCCACGTGAGCCCGCTGTCGGTGGAGCGGTAGAAGCCCGCCCAGGCGTCGCCGTTGGTCGGCACCGTGCAGTAGTCGTTGCTGCCGGAAGTGCGCACCGCCGGGTTGCGCGGGTCCAGCGCGAGCGTCGGCTCGTTCTGCATTCGCCGGTCTATGCCGCATCGCGCCAGCGTGGCGTCCGAATAAGTTCCGGTTCCGCCGAGCACGTCGGCGCTGACATACGCGCTGCCGGCGTCGTGGGTGACGCGCACATTGCCGGCCGCGACGCCGGGTGTCACCTGGGCGGTCGCCAGGACCACCCCGCACGCGAGGATCGCGAATCGGACCAGTCTCACCACTACCTCCTTCAAGGAACGCCGAACCAGCTGCGAACCCCGACCCCTCTGTATGAAAGTGACACAACCGGCGTCAATCGGCAAGTTAGAGCTTGGCGGGCACGTGCTAGGCTGGCTCGTCGGGTGACGCCTTGACAGCCAGAGACGCAGGCGCGGGCCGGCCAGGAACGACGCTGGTGGCGCGCTGCGAGTGCGGGTTCGAGGTCCGTGGCAGCGCCGATGAAATCGTGTCCAGCATGTCCAAGCACGCGCTCGAGAGCCACAACATGCCGGTCACGCGGGAGCAGGTGCTCGAGAGGGCGCGGCCGGCTTGAGCTCCGCGGCCGAGGTTCCCGTCTGGGCGACCGAAGGGCCGGTCCAGGCCGAGGTCTTCGTCCTACGGATGAAGAGGGGCGTCCCCGAGCTGGCGGGGCCGTGCGGGCCGGAGCCCTGGTACATCGAGGTCGGCGAGAACGACGACCCCGTCGAGGTGGTCAGCCGCCTGTCGACCAACCTGCTTGGACCACCCCTGCTCGTCCACTCCACGTCGTGGCGGCGAGCCCGCGGCTCCGTAATCCTCAGCTTCCTGGTCGTGATCCGCGACGACCAGGCCGCGGAGCTGGCGGGCGTGCCGATCGCCAGGGCCGAGCTGGCCCGGTCGGCGGCGACCCAAGCGGCGAAGAGCATCGCCGCGGTCCAGGTCATCGAGCATGGCCTCCGCCACCTTTCGTGGCTGGTGAAGGACGACGCCATCGTCCGCGACGTGCTGAGCGACGAGTGGAAGTCGGTGCTGTCGGGCTACGTACCGGAGCCGTTCCAGCACCTCTGACACGTGGTGATAGCCTGAAATCGTTATGGCAACACAAGAGCACGTCGACAAGACCGAGCTGGTGGTTCGCTGCGACTGCGGCTTCGAAGCGCGAGGCGAGGAGGTGACCCTCGTCCCGGTGGTCCAGAAGCACGGCCGCGAGGCGCACAACATGGAGGTCACGCGCGAGCAGGTGCTGGCCATGGCGAGGCCCGCCTAGGCCGAGTCTCGCAAGCCCGGGGCTCCAGATGGGAGCAGACGAATACGTCCCGGAACGGCACACGCTCCCTTCGCTGCGGGCTGCCGCGGCCGGGTGCAAGGGCTGCGACCTGTGGGAAGCGGCGACCCAGACCGTCTTCGGCGAAGGGGCCGCCGGCGCGACGCTGATGCTGATCGGCGAGCAGCCCGGCGATCGCGAGGACGTCGAGGGCAGGCCCTTCGTCGGGCCGGCGGGCAGGATCCTCGACGAGGGCCTCGAGGACGCCGGCATTCCGCGATCGAGCGTCTACCTCACCAACGCCGTCAAGCACTTCCGTTGGGTCAAGCGGGGCAAGCGGCGCCTGCACGAGAAGCCGAACAGCCAGCAGATCCGCGCGTGCCGGCCGTGGCTCGAGGCCGAGGTCGAGGCGGTGCGGCCGCGGCTGCTGGTGCTGCTGGGCGCGACCGCCGCGCAAAGCATCCTGGGGCCGACGTTCCGGGTTACTCAGCACCGCGGCAAGGTCATCCCAACGCCGTTGGGGACGCCGGCGGTGCCCACCGTGCACCCCTCGTCGATTCTTCGCGCGCCCGACGAAGCCTCGCGCGCCGAGGCCATGGCCGCTTTCGTATCAGACCTACGTTCGGCGGCTCGGGCGCTTAGCATGCCGATGGGATGAGAACGCTCTTCACAGTCAACGGAAAGGAAGAGTCTGCGGTCGATGACATCAACCGATGCTTCGCCGCCAGGCACACCGACGGCTTCTGGCTGGACATCGAGGCGCCGGACGACCACGACTATCGCCTGCTCGAAGAGGAGTTCAAGTTCCACCCCCTGACGATCGAGGACATCAAGCACCAGGACCAGCGACCCAAGGTCGACGACTATCCCGAGTACAACTTTGCCGTCATCTTCGTGGCCGAGTGGCAGGGCGACGAGGTCCTGTTCCGGGAGCATCACCTCTTCGTCGGTCCCAACTATCTGATCACGGTCCACCTCGACCCGGCCCCGATCCTGACTGCGCTGCAGGAAAGGATTCATAAGAATCCTGAGTTCACGAAGGGACAGCCCGCCTTCCTGACCTACATGGTCATCGACGTGCTGGTGGATGCCACCTTCCCGGTGCTCGAAAAGCTGGACGACATCGTCGACGTCCTGGAAGACGACATCACCGCGAAGGCCAGTGCTGATTCGCTCAACCGCATATACCACCTCAAGCACTCGGTGACCGAGCTGCGCCGTTTTCTCGGAGCACAGCGCGACCTGTTCCAGCGCCTGATCACGCATGGCATCCACCTGCAGCAGGCGGACATGACGCTCTACTACCGCGACGTCTACGACCACATCGTCCGCCAGTACGAGACCGTGGATTCGCTGCGCGACCTGCTGACCAGCGCGATGGACGTTTACCTCTCGACGGTGTCGAACCGCCTGAATCAGACCACCAAGGCCCTGACAGTGGTCGCAAGCCTGTTCCTCCCCCTGAGCTTCCTGACCGGCTTCTACGGCATGAACTTCACCTACCTGACGACGGTGCTCGAGACTCCGTACGCCGCTTTTGCGGTGGGCGTGGCGACGATGGTTCTGGCAACTCTGTTCCAGCTCTACCTGTTCAAGCGCCGGGGCTGGCTGTAGCCGGAACAACCGATTACGCCGTCAGGTTTCCAAGGCCATGAGTGAGAAGCCGGCGATCAGGATTCCCCCCAAGGGCACGAAAGGCACGACCATGCCGGGCGGCAAGCTGCTCATGCGGTTGGGCAAGCCGTTGATAGACCGGCAGCTGAAGAAGTACAGGAACGCCCCGGGACCAGAGCAGGCGAAGTTCATGGGCTTCCCGGTTGTGCTCCTCACCACGATCGGAAACAAGACCGGCAAGGAGCACACGCATGTGCTCGGCGGCTTCCCGGACGGCAAGGACGCCTGGCTGCTGATCGCTTCCAAGGGCGGCGCGGCGACGCATCCGGCGTGGTTCATAAACCTGGCGAAGAGCCCTGACCAGGTCTGGATCCAGGCCGGCAACCGCAAGCTGCGGGTCAACGTCGAGTCGCTCCAGGGTGAGGAGCGCGAGGAGGCATACGACCGGGTCGTCGCGGTGGCCAAGAACTACGCCGGCTACCGGACGAAGACCGATCGCGAGATTCCCGTGATCCGGGTCACGGCGGCCGAATAGCCGGCACCCCCTGCGAGGGCTGCGGCCTGCTCATCGCGGGCGGGACCGCCGGCTGCCAGACGCTCTTCGACGAGTTCCGGGTGCGCGAAGCGGCCGACCTGGCGGGTTCGTATGCGGCGACGCGGCTGACCATCGACGTGTACTGCCTGCAGCACCCGGACCGGTACTGCGTCTCCGCGAAGTCATTGGCCGCGCACCTCACCGGCCTGTGCTGGGCGCTCGAGCACGGCGGCGGCGAAGAAGGGCTGCGCCGCCTCCAGCGCTGGCTGAACGGGCGGGTCGAGCTGGTCAAGCCGCCCCTCCCGGAGAGCCGCGGCGGTGTGACTGTAGCGGACGTGGCCCCTGCCGCCGGGCCGGACGAGTACCGGTCGGCGGTTGATCACTGGGCGAGGTCGACGTGGGCGGCGTACGCCGACCTCCACGAGACAGCGCGGGCCTGGATCCGTCAGGCGATCGGAGCCTAGACGTGGCCAGGGTTGTCGGCGGTGGCCGTGACGACGGCGGCGTTTTCGGGCTGGCTGGTGAGGCTGATCGTGCACGACACCGTGGTCGCGGCGTTGTAACCGACGTCGGGCGTGACCTGCGCCTGGCAGCTGCCGATCACGCTGCCCGAGGCGGCGGCCTTCATCGTGAAAGTGACCGTCGACGGCGCGCTGGCGCCGTACTGCCCGCCGAGGTTCTTGAGCTGGGCCGAGACGACGCAGGGCGATCCGCAGCCTGAGGTGTCGACTGAGACCACGCTGTAGATCGGCGGCAGGGTGGTGAGGTTCGAGAAGTCGATCACGTCACCCGGCGCCGTGATCTCCATGTCGCTGTCGAAGTTCTCGTAGCGCAGGTCGGCCTGGCCGAGCCCGTCGACGACGACGCCCTTCTTCATCACAAGGCCGAGGACGAGGTACGGAGGCGTCGCCCGCACGAACACATCCGCGCGAGGGCCGGACAGCTCGATCGCGGGCGCGCCTTCGAACGCGATGTGGTCGGTGCGCTTCGTGACGTTGGAGCCGAGGAAGGTGGCGCGAAACGCGGTGCCGTCGATCAGGTCGGGCAGCTTCGGCGCCAGGTCGGTCGAGCCCTTCCACCACGCGCTGCCGGCCGCCTTGACCAGGCTCTGCGACAGCGGGTCAGCCCCCATGTGCTTGGCGAGGAACGACTGCCCGCTGAAGTAACCCTGGCTGCCGATGATGATCGCGTCCAGCTGCTCGCTCGGGCCGCTGACCGATATGTGCTCGCGGTCGGGCCTTGCCACAGTCATGCCGAAGACCCAGTGCTCGCCCAGGTGACCGGCGTACGTGCCTTTCAAGGCGAAGGTGGTCGCGCTGGTGAGGCTTTCAGCCGCGCCGTCCTCCACCGCACGCGTCGTCGGCAGCCCGAGATCGAACGGCAGGTCGCACGCGCAAAGCGCCACGACGGCGGCGCCGACGGCCGCGTTCTGGATGGATCGCGTCAACGACATCGATCTCGGCAACTGGCCTCCATCCAGTAACGGCTTGAACAACATGACCGTTACCCGATCGTGGTGACGACGGCCGGTCCACGACGCCGATCGATGCGGCTGTGGGGTCGTGAGTACCCGGTCATCCTGCCCAGCATCCGCGACCCGCGGCTGCACGTGGCCGCGGTGCTGTTGACCCTGCAGGTCCTCGGCCAGACCGTGCTCGACTTCCGCCTCTCGGTGGCGCAGATCCTGATCTGCCTGGCGGTCGGCGCGCTCATCGAGTCGGGCGTCGCCTTCTTCAAGGACAGGGTGATCCTGTGGCCCGCGAGCGGCCTGCTGACCGGCAACAGCACCGCCTTCATCCTGCGCACACCGGGCACGCTGCACGGCGACTGGTGGAGCCTCCACGCGATCTGGATCTTCATCGCCGTGGTCGCCGTGTCCATGGCGTCCAAGTATCTGATCCGCTGGCGGGGACGGCACATCTTCAACCCCTCCAACCTGGGCCTCGTGCTCGCGTTTGTCGCCCTCGGCCCGCAGTACACCGAGCCTCAGGACCTGTGGTGGATTCCGCTCGGCCCGTGGATGTACGTGACCTACGCGATCCTGATCGGCGGCGGCCTGCTGATCGGCTGGGAGCTGAAGCTGATCGGCCTGGAGCTCGGCTACATGCTCGCCTTCGCAGCCGGCGTCGCCCTGGCGCTGGCCCCCGTGCCGGACCACTGCATGGTCGCGAGCTGGCACGCCACCCCAATGTGCGGGCGCGACCTGTGGCAGATCCTGGTCACCTCGCCCGAGGTCCTGATCTTCGCGCTCTTCATGGTGCCCGATCCCAGGACGGTGCCCGACGGCCAGGCCGCCCGCTTCGTCTTCGGCGTGATCGTGGCCGTGCTGTCGGTGTTCCTGCTCGGGCCCACGACGCTCGAGTTCTGGACCAAGACCGCGATCCTGGCGAGCCTTGTCTTCGCCTGCGCGGGACGCTTCGCACTGGCCCGGGCGCTCGCACCGCTCGACGAGGGCGGGGGCTTCGGGACGGCGCTGCGCCGCTTTGGCTGGCGCGCGCCCGCCGCGGTCGCCCTCGCCGCCATCCTGGCGTGGTTCCTGCCGGTGGCGTCGGATCTGTCCACCCACGGGCCACAGCCCGCGGCTGCGCTGTCGGACGGCACCACGCCGACCATCGCGCTCAGCGTCGGCACCGGTCAGGACCCTGGCACGTGGGTCGTCGACGCGGCTGGAGCCGCGCTGCCCGTGCCGTCGAGCTCGCAGCCGCAACCCGCGTCGGCGCGAGTGTGGGTGCTGCCCCCGATCCCCCCGGTGACCGTTCCATCGAACGTGACCGACTTCGACTCCACTATCACTCCGCAGGTCGCGGCCCGGATGGCCCACGACGTGGTGCTCGACCTGATCATCGAATCAGAAGCCCGGCGTGCCCACGACCTCACCCTGGCCGCCACGGCGGCCGAGGGCGACGGCCTCACGGAGTTCACCGACGTGATCAAGTCAGACATGTCCGCGGGCAGGAGCGTTCAAAAGAGCTACAGCTTCAGCCGGATCACGCTCACGCTCTACCTGCCCAAGTTCAGCACGCAGGCGGCGCGCCTGGTCGGCATCGACCTGCACGGTACCGCCACGCTGACGACGCGCAGCTCGAGCGGCGGCATCCTCTCGCAGACCAGCTCGAGCTATGACAAGAGCTGGGGCGTGGCGACCGTTCCGGGCCCGGCGACCTGGCTGATCTTCCAGGACTACACGGGCCTGACGCCGGCCTGAGGAACGCCGTCAGGCTCGTACATCGCCGGCGGCTCTATGCCGAACGTGTCGGCGAGCCGGACGAACAGGTTGAAGAGGGCGGCGTCGTACGCCGCTTCGGCTATCTGCTCGTCGGTCCAGCCTTCGTCGCGAAGCGCCTGCACCTGCTCGTCTGTGACGCGGTACGCGGCGCTGGTGATGGTGCCGGCGAACTCCAGCAGGAGCCGCTCTTTTTCCGAGAGGCCGGCCGCATCGAGGTCACTGTCGCGCAGGGCCTGGGCCGCCTTCTCGAACTCTGCGCCCTGCAACTGCAGGAACCACGTGTGCGAGCTGAGTCAATAACGGCAGCGATTCAGCGCGGAGACGTACGACGCGATCAGCTCGTGCTGTGCCCGCGTGAGCGCCCCGTCGGTGAAGTGAAGCCGCGAGGCGTCGTCGATGGCGGCGAGGAAGTCGGGGCGCAGGCTCATCGTGCGCAGGATTTCCGGCACGACTCCGGCCACGCTGCGGGCCTTCGAGGTCGCGTAGATCTCGGCGAGCGGGCCCTCGGCCTCGGACTCGTCGACCATCTTGATCCGGGCCATGGAACTAATAACGAGTGCCCGCTGGAAAGGCTACTCGGGGCCCTCCCAGCCCCAGTGCGGAACCGGCAGGTCCGGGCGCACTACCGAGCCCAGCGGCGAGATGGCCATCACCTCCGCCACCGCCCAGTCGATGTATGAGCGGAGGGCGGCGCGAAACTCCACGTCGCTTGGAAGCTCAGCATCGTCGAGCGCTCGCATGAAGCAGGCGACGAAGCGCGGGCCCAAGTCATCCTGCGCCCCGGTGCCGGCGTGCATCTCCAGCACTCGCGAATGGCCGCCGATCGATCGAGAGTAGCGGGGCGGGCCGCCAAAGACCTCCGCCCAGTAAGCGGCAAGGTGCTCCACGTGCTGCGGGCTGCTGTGGGAGAACGGATGGTTCAGCTCAGGGTCCGCGAGGCACCGCTCATGGAACGCGGCCGCAAGGGCAAGGAACGCATCATCGCCGCCAGCGAACTCGAACACCGAAGGCTTCGTCATCACACCGAGCCGCAGGCGCGTGGTCCTGGCGGCGAGCGCCGAAAGCAGCGTCCGGGCTCGTGGTCCCAGAGCCACGCATGCTCGAAGACGGGGACTTCGTCGGCCTCAAGCCAGGTCTTCAGAATCTCGTCGTAAGTCAGGCCTGACTGGCTCGTCTTGATGCCAAAGCTGACGCGCGAGTGTGCGGCCGTCACGTTGCCGGTCAGTGCACGTGGCGCTGCCAGTCGCGTGGAACGCGACCGGCCGGGCCCGGCACGGGCTGGCTCAGCGGGTGGTGGCGGGGCGGAGCCAGCTTCGGACCCTCGAGGTACTGGGAGGTGGTGTAGTCCCAGAACCAGTCCTCGCCGGGCTCATAGCTCTGGACGACGGCGTGCTGGGCGGCGGAGGCATGGTGGCTCGCGTGTTGCGACGGGGATGAGTCGCAGCAGCCTATATGACCGCACGCCGCGCACCGGCGGAGGTGCACCCACCACCCCCCCGAGGCCAGGCACTCGACGCAGCCATCGCCGCTGGGCGGCACCTCCGGATTGATATCCATCGCTTCCAATCTAGACGCGGCGGTCGCTCCCGCGCTGGCGGACGCCCGGCACGACCTCGGAGGCGAAGACCTCCAGCTGGTCCAGGACTTCACGTCCCTGAGGAGCCCGGAGCCGCGGCGGCCCGAGCCGATCAAGCCGGCAAAAGATCGACCGAACGGTTGATGCTGCCGGCGGTCGCTCACACCTAACCTGCTTCCGTAGCCGGCCCACCGTTGCACATCGAGGAGGTGTGACCATGCCCGTTTTCATGGATGTACACGAGAACCTGCCGCCGAGCGCCACCGCCGCCGACGTGGCCCACGCCCACGAGGCCGACCTGGCCAAGGGGGGCGCCTATGGGGTCAAGTACCTCAGATACTGGGTGGACGAGAAGGACCACAAGGCGTTCTGCCTGGTGGACGCTCCGGACGCAGAGGCGGCGATTCGCGTGCATCGCGAAGCCCACGGCCTGGTCGCCGACCGCATCTTCGAGGTCGTGGAGGGCTCTTAGACTTTCGTCCCACTACGATCTGAGACGTCACGGACACCACCATCCCGCGGAGAAGGCGGAGGTCCAGGCTGGTCAGGGTTGTCGCTGCAACCTTCGTTCTCCTGCTTGCCCTGCTCGTGAGCTACGCGCTGTGGACCGTGTACGAGAACACGTTTACGCCGGCCGCCCTGGAGGGCTCACCGATCAACGCGAAACCTTCGCTGAGGGGTGAGCTCTCCCCGACCGCGGCCCGCGCCGTCGCGGCCTACGGCGGACGGGCGGTCTGGAAAGCTGCGACCGCCGTGGACAGCACAGTGACCGTCGGAGGGCTCCTGTTTCAGCTCAAGGGCATCAACATTCCGCCTCACGCGAGGATCACGATCGACGTTCGACGGCCCCATACCGTGATCGACCCGGTGGACGAATCCGGTGACGTCGGTGTTCTGGACGGTTTCAGCGTGATGATCATGGCGCCGGACGGCAGGATCCTCGAGCAGCGCTCCGACGCCCGGGAGCATCTCCAGAATTCCAGCCTCACCACCAGATGGGACCGGTTGAATCTCGTGTACTTCCTGGGCTATGCATTTTGGGGGTACTACACGCTCCCCTACGAGCTGATGCGAACCGACATCGAATGGACGGAGCTCGGTGACGGCGTCGAGCAAGCCGACTACGGAACCAGCCTGCCGGTCCACAGCCGCATCCAGCGATTCTGGTTCGACACGAAAACCGGGCTCCTGAGGCGCAACGACTACACGCCGGTGGCGGCCGACCCCAACGCCAGAGTCGCCAACGTCGTCTTCGAGCATGGTATGTCCGACGGCATCCCGTACACGTCAAAGCGCCGGGTGAAGACGTCGATCCAGCAGTACGGTTGGGTCCTCCCCTTTCCGGACTTCATCACGATCGATGTGGAGAGGTGGCGCTTGAAGTGAAGGTCGGTAAGCGGCCGCGCTAGGGGCTTGACATTGACCCTAGGTCAAGGTGCGAGCCTTGGCACATGAACGCATCGACCAACCACCGAACAGGCACCGCCGTTTCCGTTACCGGCTTGCGAAAGGCCTACAGCAAGAAGGTAGTCCTCGATGGCGTCGACCTCACCATCGGCGAAGGCGAGGTCTTCGCGTTGCTCGGGCCCAACGGAGCCGGCAAGACGACGATCGTACGAATACTCTCGACGCTGATCCCGGCGGACGCCGGGACGGCCACCGTCATGGGGTACGACCTGCGCGGTGAAGCCGGTGCGGTGCGCGGGGTGATCGGGGTCACCGGGCAGTTCTCCGCGGTCGACAACCTGCTGACAGGCGAAGAGAACCTGGCCCTCATGGGGCGCCTACTTCATCTGCGGGCGACCGACCGCCGGGCGCGAACCACCGAGTTGCTGGAACGCTTCGACCTCGTCGACGCGGCGCGCCAGACGCCGGCCACCTACTCCGGCGGCATGACGCGCCGCCTCGACATTGCAATGACTCTGATGGGTCGGCCACGGCTGATCTTCCTCGATGAGCCGACTACCGGCCTTGACCCGCTGAGCCGCCAAACGATGTGGCGGATCATTCGCGAGCTCGTTCGCGAGGGCGTCACGATCCTGCTGACCACCCAGTACCTCGAGGAGGCCGACCACCTCGCCGGCCGCATCGCCATGCTGGACCATGGCCGAATCGTCGCCCAGGGCACACCGGACGAACTGAAACGGCGCATCCCTGGCGCGCATATCCGGCTGCGCTTCGCCGACGCGGCCGCGCTCGCCGCGGCTGGGCGAGCCCTACCCGAAGGCACGCGCGACGACGAGGAGTTGGTACTGCGGGTGCGGAACGAAGGTGGCATCCGATCGCTGCGCGACGTGCTCGCCCGCCTCGGCGACGACGTGGCTGTGGAAGACCTGTCCATCCACACACCGGATCTCGATGACGTGTTCTTTGCCGTGACCGGCAAGGCTTCCAAGGAGAAGAACTGATGGGCGCCGTGACCATCGCCGCGCAGGACTCCATCACCATGCTGGGGCGGGAAATCAAGCACAGCCTGCGACTGGTCCGCTTGCTGATCGTGAGCGCGATACTCGTGCCGGTCGTAATGCTGCTGCTGTTCGACTACATCCTCGGTGGGACGATCGGCCACGGGCTCGGCGACGCGGCGCGAGGGGCACCGTATGTCGACTTCCTCGTACCCGGCATCCTCATGATGGCGATAGCGGGGGGTTGCGGGCCCACGGCGATCAACGTAACCGTGGACATGACCGGCGGCTTTATCGACCGGATCCGCGCGATGGCCGTCACCCGCGGTGCCCTACTGGCTGGACATGTCGGCGGCAGCGTCTTGCGCACGCTTGTCGCCACCGCCGCTGTCACCGGGGTGGCGCTCCTGGTCGGATTCCGGCCAAAGGCAACGGTCGCGGACTGGTTCGCGGTCGTCGGAATCGTCGCGGCGTTCTCGTTTGCGCTGGCCTGGCTGTCCGCGGCCATCGGCCTGGTCACCAAGACCGTCGCCGGCGCGAACGGCTCGACCCTGCCCCTGTCGTTCCTGCTTCCATTCCTGTCCAGCACTTTCGTGCCGGCCGGCTCGATGCCTGCCGGCGTGCGCTGGTTCGCCGCGAACCAACCGTTCACCGCGGTGGTGGACAGCCTGCGCGCGCTGCTGACAGGCGCGCCGATCGGCAACACCGCCTATCTGGCCCTGGCGTGGTGCGCGGCGATCGCGCTGGTCTCATACCTCTGGGCCCAGGCAACGTTCCGCCGAGGCGCCCGGTGATGGTCCGAAGCCAATGATCACGATCGGCCAGCTCGCCGCCTACGCCGGTGTGACCATCAAAGCTGTCCGCCACTACCACAAGCGCGGCCTGCTCGAGGAGCCCCCGCGTGACTCGTCGGGCTACCGTCGGTACACGGCCCAACACGCCATCGACCTGGTCAAGATCAAAACGCTGGCTGAGGCCGGGGTCCCACTCGCCCGAATCAAGGAGCTCTTCACGGCCGCGCCCGATCAGTTCGAAGCGGCGATGGCCGAGATCGATCGCAACCTGCAGGAGCGTGCCCGGGAGCTCCGCCGCACCCGCGAGCGGATCGCACGCCTCAGCGCCGGTGACCGCCTGTTCGTATCGGCGGACGTCGCCGACTAACTCGACCGGCTGCGCGAACTTGGCGTAAGCGAGCACGCGGTGCAGATGGAGCGCGACGGCTGGATCCTGATGCAGTCGGCCTCGCCGAAGGCGGCCGCGATCTGGTTTGCCGACAAGCTCGACGCGATCGAAGATCCGGAGTTCGCTGCCATCTACCTCGAATACGACGCGGCGTTCGACTGGCCCACGGACGACCCGCGCCTCGAGGCGCTGGCCGACCGTTCCCAGCGGTGGTTCAGCAGGCGAGGCGGCGGGGTCACCAGGGGAAATCAGCCGACCCCGGACCCGGGCATCGTCCGGTTGATCGCAACGTCGACCGGATCCTCGTCTCCGGCGTGGGACCGTCTCAAGGAGATCGCCAGGGAGCGCATGGCGGGTGGGTGACTTCGCGGGACTGCCAACGGAATGCGGTTGTTACCGCGTTGCGCGGGCGCGCGACTCGGCCAGCCGCTTGATCGCGCCCAGCCGGGCGTCCCAGCGGGCCGCGACCCTGGCCATCGCTCGCACCGCGACGTCGAGGTGCTCGGGCCGCACGGAGTAGTGGACCTCTCGGCCGGTCCGCTTACTCTCAACCAGCCCCGCGCGGTCGAGGACGGCCAGGTGCTTGGCCACAGCCTGCCGCGTGAAGGGGAGCTCGGCCGCGAGCGCGGTTGGCGTGACATCGCCGTGGGCGAGGATGAGGTCGAGGACGCGGCGCCGTGACGTGTCGGCGACCGCCTCCAGCAGCTCCTCGTCGTTCAGTGCAGCCCTGGTCATCTGACGCTCGGCGCGTAGTCGCACAGGCGGCCGAGGAGAACTTGCCAGCCACTCGAATGGTCTTCGGCGTACTTCGCCTTTTCGGCGTCGGACCAGTCGATCGTGTCGAATCCGCTCTCCACGACACGCAGGCGAGTACCGCCGGCTTCGGGCTCGAGCATGAACTCGACGAGCATCGAGTTGTGCGCGCGCACAGGCGAGCCCTCCGGCTGCACCCAGCGGAACACGAAGCGGCGCGGCGGCTCCAGCGCCTCGACCTGCAGCTGATAGGAATCGCCGCCCTTGAACCGCAGACGCCCGCTGCCACCGACCCGCAGCTCGACCTCGGCCTCGTCGGCGAACCACTGCCGGATCTGCTCGGGGTCGGTCACGACGCGCCACACGACCTCGAGCGGGGCCTCGATGACGACTTCCTTCTCGATCGCGTTCGGGATCACGCCGCTAAGAGTACTGCAACCTCCGGTTGCGTTTCGTGGTAGCATGTGCAACCGTTTGTTGCGGATCGTGGGTTCAGCGGTTGGAGGGTACAAGGCATGAAGCACAAGGTCGTTGCGCACGAGGAATGGGTCGAGGCGCGCAAGACGCACCTCATCGAGGAGAAGAAGTTCACGAAGCTCCGCGACCAGCTGAGCCAGGCGCGGCGCGACCTGCCGTGGGAGCTGGTCGAGAAGGAGTATGTGTTCGAGACCCCCCAGGGCGAAAGGACGCTCGATCAGCTTTTCGACGGGCGCGGACAGCTGGTGATCTACCACGCGATGTTCAACCCGGAGACGGCATCCGAGCAGACGACCTGGACCAAGGACTCGCCATGCTTCGCGTGCTCCTTCTGGATGGACAACTTCGACCGCGTGGTGGTGCACCTCAACCACCGCGACATCACGATGGCGGCGGTGTCGAGGGCATCGGTTGACAAGATCGAGGCCTACCGCAAGCGCATGGGCTGGGAGTTTCCGTGGTACTCGTCGAAGGGCTCGGACTTCAACTTCGACTACCACGTCTCGTTCAAGCCGGGCGAGAAAGAGGGCGAGTACAACTACCGCGAGGAGCCGATCGGCATGTCGGAGACCCCGGGCGTGAGCGTCTTCGTGCGCGAGGGCGGGAAGATCTACCACACGTACTCGGCGTACGCGCGCGGTCTCGACATGGTGAACGTCGCCTACCACTACATGGACCTGGTGCCGAAGGGCCGCGACGAGAGCGAGATGGGCGGGATGGCGTGGCTGCACCGCCGCGACGAGTACCCTGACTGAAGGGGGTGGTCATGGCTTTTTCGATGGCCGCGATGATGGCGGCGTCCGCCGTGCCGTTCTTCTTCGCCTACGGGCGGGACAGCCGGCGGCCGGTGGCGACCGCCGCCCTCGTCCTCATGTATGTGGGGGTCTGGGCGCTGATCGGCTTCGCTGTCGACTATGTGATGGGCACGGTGATCATGGCGTCGTCGCTTCTGATCGCAGTCGCAGCGGTTGCGGTGGCTATCGTCTACGCGCTCACGCCTTGGGGCGGGTGGGCACGGGACCGGTGCCGCGAGATGGCACAGCGACAGCCGCGCGCGCCCCGGTTCCGAGACGCGTTGGCCGACGGCGCGAGCTACACCGGGTGCTGCATCGTCTGCAGCGCCGGCATCATGCTGGCCCTCGTCGTGGTTGGCATGTCGAACCCTCTCGTGATCGTGGTCGGTGCCGCCGCGATGCTCCTCTACAAGATCACGCCGTGGCCGGCGCCGGCTCTTTCACGCACTCGGTGAGGTCGACACCGCTCCGGCTCCCCGACCGGAGTGGCTCAGGCCGGCGAGCTTCTCCGCCACCAGCCGAGCGTCCTCTCCCACCCCAAGGACCGCCTCCGACAACGACGACCTTGCTCACAGAGCCGGGGATTCTAGCTTTTCGGCGGGCCAACCGTTTGGTCGATCTATTGCGAAGGCGGAGAGTCGATCAGGTCGTGCTCAAAGGCGAAGAGCGTGGCGCCCGCCCGTGTGTTGACGCCGATCTTGCCGTAGAGATTGATCACGTGAGTGTGCACCGTGGCCTGGGAAACGTGGAGCTCGCGTGCGACCTGCTTGTTCGCGAGTCCACGTGTGATCGCCCTCAGCACGTCAACCTCCCGGTCGGTGAGACCGGCCGGCCATATCGGGTTCAACCTTCCTTTCTGCCGAGGTTGACCAGCCGCCATCCGCACCGCCTCGACAGCTCGGGGGTCGAGGCGCCGAGCCGTGACCTCATCCTGCAGCTGCCGCGTCACACTCTCAGGTTTGAGGGCCGGCCTCCAGGCGCGATCTTCGCTCATCGACTGGTAGATCTCTGCGACCGCGAGCAGACGGGCGGTGAACGGAATTGAACCCGCAGGCAGTCCAACGTGGTAGCCGGAGCCATCGAGCCGCTCGTGATGGAGACCCGCGATGGTCGCGGACGCTCGCATCGGGCCGGCGAGGCTCAGGATGCGCTGGGTGTGATAGGGGTGCAGGCGAACCCGCTCCCACTCGGATGGATTGAGCGGACCGCGTTTGATCCACACCCGATTGGGCACGCTCACCATGCCAAGGTCGTGGACCTGCGCTGCTCGCCGTACGGTGGCAGCGTCGTCTGCGCTCAACCCTGCGTTCAACGCGGCAGCCTCAGCGAGCCGCGCGACGTGCGTCGAGTGCCCACGCGTGAAGGGCGAGCTCAAATCCACGAAATCCGCGAGCGCTCTGCTGATTTCGTCCAGGTGGGAGGGCCCGACTCGCCGATGCGGCTCCGGTTCGGCGCTCAACACCTGATCCCAGACCGAATCCAATGACAGCCTGGGCAGGAGCTCGTGGCTGTTCTGCAGCCAGAGCCGCCCCAGCTCCGGGTCGAATTCCGTACCGCTGCGCTGCCGGACCACCGCGTCAGCGACCTCGGCGCCTCCGGCCTGGTGGTAGATCTGGGCCACATGGACCAGGTGCACGAGGCGTGAGGTCGCCGAAAGGCCTTCGGCACTCGGCAGCGAGGTGAAGACCTTGCCGTCCCACCGTCCATACGCATGACTGAGCGCCTCAGTGACGCGAGGGCTCGCACCAAGCCTTTGCGAGAGCCGGACTGCGACCTCGGCGATGCTGGCCAGAGCCTCTGGCATGTCACGGCCGGCTGTCGCAAGCGCGGCCACGCCCTGCGCGACTCCAGACGCTCCCCACTGCCGTGCCAGCCTGGTGACGACGATGCGCATGAGCTCAGGGCGATCGGCGTAGTCCGCCTCGGACATCCAATGACGCACGCTGATGTCGTCGCCGCCACCCAGCCGGCTCTGGGCCGCCACCGCGCCAGTGCATCCCATGTGATAGAGGAGCGCCAGGTAGTAGACGTCCGA
>Ga0070717_10000679_pt1 | contig 21908 bp, 18 predicted proteins | sample LARL113metaG_FD_71366 | JGI IMG/M metagenome (GOLD analysis project Ga0070717, IMG submission 71366) | Corn, switchgrass and miscanthus rhizosphere microbial communities from Kellogg Biological Station, Michigan, USA - LAR L11-3 metaG | ecosystem: Host-associated > Plants > Roots > Rhizosphere ...
GAGAATCGTGAAGATTTCCCGGTTTCGAACGAATGGCGACCCCAACGGGATTCGAACCCGTGTTACCTGCGTGAAAGGCGGGTGTCCTAGGCCTCTGGACGATGGGGTCTCGACGACGACAATGTGAGGGTGAGCCCAGAAGGTCTCGAACCCGGTTTATCGACCACGAACGGCTCCGAAAGCAAGCCAAGTGGCCAGAATTGCGAGAGTGAGTTGTCTCCTCACACCCTCTTTTTGTCAACGACTGCAGCAAGCCTTGCTGCAGTCCTCGTGGAAGCCGTGCTTGGCGGCGATCAAGCCCGCGCGCTCCGTGTCGCGCAGGAGCTCCGAGCGCTGCTGTCTACGTCTCCGCCAGACACCCCGAATACATCCGCGATTGGGCCAACCGCCCAGCGAACGGTCAGCTCGGAGACCGCCGGCCGTCGGTAACCACTGGTACCTGAAACCGCCGGTACCCAATGATTCCCGAAGCGTAGCTTGCGTTTTCATTCCCGGTCGACGCAACCAGCCGCTGCGCTTAGGAAATTCTGGGAACTGACAGTGATGCAGCCAGCGCTCAAGATGGAACGCAGGCCGCAAGGCCAGTCAGTCCGCTGGAGGCCGCGCGCGTCTCATGCGCGCGATTCCGCTGATGACAAATGGACTTCGTTTGGCGATCGCAGACCATTGTTCAAGCGTCCCCGTATCGAGCCGGACGTCCCAGACCCGCGCGGTCTTGTCATCGCTCGCGGTGACGACGCGGGCGCCGTCGTGGCTGAACGCGGCGCTCCTCACTCCTGCCTGATGCTCGAGAGGGCTGGTGAGCGGCTTGCCGGTCGCGGCGTCCCAAACCCGCGCGGTCTTGTCCGAGCTCGCGGTGACGACGCGGGTGCCGTCGGGGCTGAATGCGGCGCTCGTCACCGTGTCTTGATGCTCGAGGGGACTGGTGAGCGGCTCGCCGGTCGCGGCGTCCCAGACCCGCGCGGTCTTGTCCCAGCTCGCGGTGACGACGCGGGTGCCGTCGGGGCTGAACGTGGCGCTCGTCAACCCTCCCTGATGCTCGAGTGGACTGGCGAGCGGCTTGCCAGTCGAGGCGTCCCAAATCCGTGCGGTCTGGTCCGAGCTCGCGGTAACGATGCGCGTGCCGTCGGGGCTGAACGCGGCGCTCACTACCGCTGTCTTGTGCTCGAGGGGGCTGGTGAGGGGCTTGCCGGTCGCGGCGTCCCAAACTCGCGCGGTCTTGTCCAAGCTAGCGGTGACGACGCGCGTGCCGTCGGGGCTGAACGCGGCGCTCACTACTGCATGCCGATGCTTGAGGGAACTGGTGAGAGGCTTGCCGGTCACGGCGTCCCAGACCAACGCAGTATTGTCATCGCTCGCGGTGACGATGCGCGTGCCGTCGGGGCTGAACCCAGCGCTCGTCACCGATGCCTGATGCTCGAGGGGACCGGTGAGCGGCTCGCCGGTCGTGGCGTCCCAGACCCGCGCGGTGTTGCCAGCGTTCGCGGTTACGATGCGGGAGCCCTCCGGGCTAAACGACGCGCTCCACACCTGTGCTTGATGCTCGAGGGAACTGGTGAGGGGCTTGCCGGTCGAGGCGTCCCAAACCCGCGCGGTCTTGTCCCAACTCGCGGTGACGATGCGGCTTCCATCAGGGCTGAAGGCGGCGCTCAGCACCTTTGCCTGATGCTCGAGGGATATGGTGAGGGGCTTGCCGGTCGAGGCGTCCCAGACCCGCGCGGTCTTGTCCGAGCTCGCGGTGACTATGCGGGTGCCGTCGGGGCTGAACGCGGCGCTCAGCACCTCTGCCTGATGCTCGAGCGGGCTGGCGAGGGACTTGCCGGTCGAGACGTCCCAGACCTGCGCGGTCTTGTCCAAGCTAGCGGTGACGATGCGGGTGCCGTCGGGGCTGAACGCGACGCTCCTCACCGATGCCTGATGCTCGAAGGGACTGGTGAGCGGCTCGCCCGTCGAGACGTCCCAGACCCGCGCGGTGTTGTCATCGCTCCCGGTGACGATGCGGGTGCCGTCGGGGCTGAACGCAGCGCTCCGCACTCCTGCCTGATGCCAGAAGGGACTGGTGAGGGGCTTGCCGGTCGCGGCGTCCCAGACTCGCGCTGTGTTGTCATCGCTCGCGGTGACGATGCGGGTGCCGTCGGGGCTGAACGCAGCGCTCCACACCGTATTGTGATGCTCGAGGGGGGGGGTGAGCGGCTTGCCGGTAGCGGCGTCCCAGACCCGCGCGGTCTTGTCCGAGCTCGCGGTGAGGACGCTCGTGCCGTCAGGGCTAAACGCGGCGCTCCACACCGGACCATGATGCTCGAGGGGGCTGGCGAGGGGCTTGCCCGTTGCGGCGTCCCAGACCCGCGCGGTGTTGTCCAAACTAGCGGTGACGATGCTGATGCCGTCGGGGCTGAACGCGGCGCTCCACACCGTCTCGTGATGCTCGAGGGGGCTGGTGAGCGGCTTGCCGGTCGCGGCGTCCCAGACCCGCGCGGATTTGTCCTCGCTCGCGGTTACAGTGCGGGTGCCGTCGGGGCTGAACGCGGCGCTCCACACGATCGCCTGATGCTTGAGGGGGCTGGTGAGCGGCTTGCCGGTCGCGGCGTCCCACACCCGCGCGGTCCCGTCAGCGCTCGCGGTAACGATGCGGGTGCCGTCGGGGCTGAACGCGGCGAGGTCCACCGCTTCCTGATGCTCGAGGGCCGGGGTGAGGGGTAGGCGGCGCGTGACGGCCCAGAACATCATCTGCAGCGGCGCGCCGTTCTCGCCGTTCTGACGGGCCGCGACGAAATAAGGCACCGCTTCCTCAGGATGACTATCCAAGAGTAGCTGTCGGCCCGTTTCTGCGTACGATTGCGCAAGCAGGTGCTGCGCACGGTTCGCCTGGTGACGCGCGCCAATAGCCAGCGCAGCCACGACCGCCGCAAACCCGGCGAGTACGGTAAAGGCGCCCACGAGGAGGCCGCGGCGGCGCCTGCGTTGCTTGGTATGCGCTGCCCTGCTGGCTGCGATGAGCTCCATGACATCGGCGCTCTGTCCCAGCTGAAGCGCGGACTCCGTTTGCTGCCACGCCTCGGCGTCGGCGAGCTCGATCGGATCGAGCAAGCCGCGGGCGCCGCTACCGTGCTCCACCCACTGTGCCGCAGCTGCCTCGAACTGACGGCGTCGCTGCTCGTCCACACGGTGGGTACGGATCCAGCCAGCCAGCGTCGGCCATGCGGAGATCATGACCTCGTGCCCAAGGTCGACCCGCGGTTCGCCGCCTTCGTCTTCGTCGTCGATCGTGAGGAGTCGATCTTCGATCATCTGCTGCAGCACGTGCGCGAAGTCAGCGGCGTCATCAGCGGCAGCGCGCAGCTTCGCGCGCGGTTGCTGCCGACGCGTGTCGGAGCGCCCCTCGCCGAAGCTGATCAGCCGGAGTGCGATCCGGCGGGCGATCCCCAGCTGGGGCTGAGTGAACCGCCGCAAGGTGGCCTCGGCCCGACGGGCCAGCGCGACCGCAAGCCCACTCCGATCGCCGTCGCCCAAGGCTTCGTAGTCCGCGAGTGTGAGCGTCTGGTCCGCTCGCTCGTCCCAGAGCTGAACCATGGTTTCCTGGAGCAGCGGCAGAATCCCCGGCTCTGATGCAGCGTCCGCGAGCAACCGCTCGATCAGCTCCGGATCGATGGCCACCCCCACGTCACGAGCCGGCGCAAGGATTGCTTCACGCAGCGCCTCGCCGCGCAACGAGCCCATCTCGATGCGCGACAGCTGGCCTCGATGCTCGGTCCACAGGCGGCTCTCCATGAGTGCGCCGAAGAAATCGGCTCGCAGTGTGAAGATCACCACGCAGCGGCGCTCCGCTCGCAGGTCGCGCAGCGCGGCAAGAAACAGCTCGCGTTCATGAGTGCTCGCGAGCGTGAACAGCTCCTCGAGCTGATCCACCACGATCAGCACTGAGGAGCCGGGCCCGCGATGCGCGAGCAGCGCGGCAATGCGGTCCGACGCGACAAGCGGCTGTCTGGGTGGCACATCGAGCGCCTGACACAAGCGTGCGGCTGGCTGTTCACCGGGTCGCAGGTTGCGAACGACGAAGGGACCCAGCCCCGAGACACCGCGCGCGATCGGCGGCAACGCTCCCGCCGCCACCAGCGACGACTTGCCAGAACCAGACGGACCGATCACGTAGATCTCGCGCTCGCCCGCCCGCAACCGGCCCAGGAGCTCGTGGATCTCCTCGCCCCGGCCGTGGAAGGCGGCGGCGTCATCAGCCGAATACGGCCGCATCCCCGGGTATGGGCATGGCGTGGCCAGCCGGACGGACGGCGCGACGGCAGCCAGAATGAGCTGGGTCGCATCGAAGAGCCCGCGCACCTTGAGCCGCGGTCGCTCGGTGTCTGGTAGGCCGTCCAGGCTGATCGCGGCTTTGCCGTGCTCGTAGGCCGCCGCAACGGACTCATGCTCGCCCAGGCCGCCGTAGAACCCAATCGCAAAGCTCCGCGCAGCGTCGTCGTGAATCGAGCCGCTCATGCCTACGACGCAGTCGACGTGCGCCAGCAGCGCCTCGGCGATCGGCTCGGTGAAGCACGCGTTCAAGACGACGAGCTTGACCGAGCTCCCCGCGGCGCCCAAGGTCTGCGCGATCGCGTCGGGCGAGACCATCTGCGCGCCGCCGGCCGCGTCGTGGAAATACAGGCCGTGGAGCTCGCCACCAGCCGGCACTGACTCAGCGACGACATCGCGGCCCTGCGCCGTTCCCTGCGTCCCCGCTGCCGATGACCCACCATGCCCGCTGAAGTGAACAACGGTCGGCTTCAGCGCGCGCAGCTCGCGGAGCAGATCGAGCGGCTCCGCCGCCCACCGCGTCACGAAGTCGAACCGATCGCGATACCCGCTGCGCGTCAGCTCCGTGTGAATCGATCGCGCCTCTCGGTCCAGCGCGAGTCGACCCGTCCCCGGCGGGTTGGCCGCTAGGAACAGGATTACATGCTTCTTCGTCGCCGCCCTAGGTTGCGATGGCTGCTTCATCGGGTGCTTCGCGCCGCATGAAGGCGACCCGGCTCCGTCAAGTACGACACATCTTGCGGCAAATCTACAACGCCCGTTCGAGGGTTGGGTCCGCGGAATCCGCCGTGGAGCTGCGACGCGACTTGGCGGTTGAGCTTGTCGAACCGACCCAGCTCGGCGTCGAGCGCCAAGTGCGTCCAGACGGCGACCGGTTGCCGGTCGCCCTGGGCGGATCACACAGCGGGCAGCGACGTCGCTGGCCGGACCGCCACGCCGATCGACTTGTTGCTACCGGTGCGCCGGCAAGCGACCGCATGCACAGCGAGGTCGTCCGGCGTTCCAACGAACGCTGACATCGACCCTCGCCCACGGGCCGGTGCGCAAGCAGATCTCAACGATCTCGGTGATGTCGTAGTCGGGGATCTCGAGCGCGGTCGCCGCGTCAAGGAAGGGCTCCACGCAGAATCCGTCAACGCAGAGCAGCCCGCCGGTGGCCGCGACGCGCGAGCCGAAGTCGGCTTCGAGCGCATCGAGCTGGGCGTCGCGAAGCTCCTCGAGTAAAGGACGAGCGGCTGCGGCGTTGAGCGCGGCGATCGCCGCATTGAGTCTGGCCAGCTCCGGGGAGCGAATCACCTTCGGTCTCTTCATCGGCTCCAAGCTCCAATTTTGTTTCTCATAAACTACGAAAATGCTAATGTTTGCGTTTATCTATGGGTCGCGCGAGGGTGCGGCATGGCCGGATCCCGAGGACGACCGCCACGCGGGGAATCGCCCTCGAAGATCGTGGTCGGCGTGCGGCTCACCACCGACGAGCGCGACCTCTTGCGCCAGGCGGCCGGGTTCGAGCCGCTGGCGTCGTGGATCCGGCGGATCGCTCTCGAAGCTGCACGGCCAGCTTCGAAGCGAAGTCGCTAGCTCGGGGGCGGCCCCCGATCGCCGGCGCCGTACGAGCCGCGCGGAAGCAGCTCGTCAACGGCTTCGAGCGCGAGTGCGACCGCGCACGCCGTCCCGCCTATGAGATGCGCAAGGCGCTCTACATGCCGACGGTCGATGGCGCCGTCCTGCCACAACGTGCCGTCGAACAACGTCTCGGCCGCATGCGATAGCGCGTCCGCCTTCGCGAGACGCAGTCGGAGCTCATCGAGTGTCACGCGGAGCATGGTCGCAGTTTCGTTGCTCGAAAACAACATAAAGCGCTCCGTCGGACGCGCTCTCCAGGCCGACGGACAGCGGCACAGAGCGGCACTGAGTGCCGCATAGTGATGCACCCCGACAGGGTCGGACCCGTGGGGCTGCGATCCCGGTAGAACCAGTCATCGCCGATCGTCGAGGCGATCCAATTCTGGGTACCGCCTGACAGCTCTGAGGGTGTTGTGATCCTTACGACGGTAGCTGGAGGTATTGGCAATCGCTGGTGGACAGGTTGGTTTGCGCGTTCCTCGTAGTCCGGTTCACGATGATAGTGTCCTCCGTCGGTGGCGCATCTCGAAAACCTGTGCGGACGGGCGCTTGGCGAGTTCATCCTTCGCGACCGAATCGATGAAGGCGGATTCGGTGCCGTGTATCGGTGCGAGCAGCCGCTCCTCGGGCGCGAGGCTGTCATCAAGGTGTTGCACCAGCGGCTGCGTGGCGACGACGTCGCGTTGCGCCGGTTCATGCGTGAGGCGCTGCTCGCGTCGCGGCTCGATCATCCGTATGCGGCCCACGTGTATGCGTTCGGGATCGAGCCGGATGGTTTGTTCTGGATCGCGATGGAGCTGGTGCAAGGGACGCCGCTCGATCGGTGGCTGAGGGAGCGCGGCCCCCTGCCCCTCGATCAGTTCGTGCCCTTTTTCGACCGCGTCGCCGAGGTCGTCTACGCCGCGCACGAGCGTGGCATCGTCCATCGCGACCTGAAGCCATCGAACGTGATGGTGATCGAGCGGGCCGGCCGTCTGCTTCCCAAGCTCCTCGACTTCGGCGTCGCCAAGCTGATCGACGACGAGGTCCTTGCCGCACCGCAGCTCTCGGCGGAACATCACGAGCCGTCCCAGGACGGCGAGCTCGCCGCCTCCCTGGATCCCGAGCACACGGTGTCGCTGCGAATGCGCCGCGCTGCGCAGCCTCGACACGTCCCAAACCGGCTGACCGGTGCCGACACCGCGATCGGCTCGCCGCCGTACATGTCGCCCGAGCAATGGTCCGATCCGATGACGGTTGGGCCAGCCTCGGACCTCTACGCGCTCGGCGTCGTGGCGTTCGAGGCGTTGACGGGCCGGCGGCCGTTCACGGCGCCGACCTGCGACGACTACACCGAGTTGCACCGCACCGCTCCGATACCGCCGCTCGGCGGGACGTTCTCGTCGGCTCTCGACCGGGTCTTTCAGCGAGCGCTGGCGAAGCGACCTGAAGACCGCTTCGAAAGCGTGCTGGAGATGGCAGCCGCGCTGCGCACGGCGCTCCGGTCGCAGCCTCGCGAGCAGCTCAGGATCGCGGCGCAGCAGTGGCAGGATCGGTCCCGCCCTCGAAGCCTGCTCTGGCGAGCCGGCGAGCTCGCCGACCTCGACCGCTGGTCCCGGAGCACATCTGCGGTGGCCCTCGGCGACCATGAAGCCTCGTTCGTCACCGCAAGCCGCGGGCAGGCACGGCGCGGTGCATGGATCCGCGGGCTATCCGGCGCGCTGGCCGCGATGGTCGTGTTTGGCGTGTTTCAGTATCGCGCGGCGGTGCAGACCCGCACGGCACAGCAGCAGGCTCGCATGGCCGAAAAGTTGGCAGCGTCTCGCGTGACCGTGGCCCACGTCGAACAAGGTCGGCAAGCGTTGCTTCATGGCGACACCGCCGAGGCCGCGTTCGAGCTCGCGCAGGCGTATCGACGCGGTGAGCATTCGCCAGGCGTGTCGTTCATGCTTGCTCGAGCACTCCAGCCGCGACTGGCCGAGCTGGCGCGGTTCACAAGCACCACCGGCCGCATGTGGTCGGCTGCGTTCTCCCCCGACGGCCACCAGGTCGTCACTACCGATGACCGAAGCGCACAGATCTGGGACGCCGCAAACGGCCACCTGCTGTTCACGCTCGCGCACGACGACACCGTGTATCACGCGGTGTACAGCGCCGACGGAACGAGGCTCGCCACGGCGAGCGGCGATGGCGCTGTCCGGATCTGGGACTCTCGCAGCGGAGCGCTGACGCGAGTCCTGAAGCGCGCGGAGCCAGGTGCCCCGACGACGACGTACTACTTCGCGGCGTTGTCGCCCGACGGCAGATTCGTCGCCGCGATCGACTTGCAGGGCGAGATTGCGAACGTCTGGGACGCCGGCACGGGCGCGCAGGTTGCGGAGCTGCGCAACGACGCTTCTGAATTCCCATCGCTGGCGTTCAGCTCCGATGGCCGCTGGCTCGCCACGAGCGGCGGCAACGACGTCCGGGTGTTCGAGACGCGCTCGTGGGCACGTGTTCTCACCATCCCCGGGCAACGCATGCACACCCTGAGCTTCGATCCAACCGGTTCACGTCTCGCGACGGGATCAGCCGGCGGAGATGCGGCGATCTGGGCGATCCCGAGCGGTGCGCGACTTCGGCACCTGAGCGAGATCGGCGAGCCGATCGATGGTGTTGCGTTCTCGCCCAGCGGAGAGCTCGTCGTCACCGCGAGTCGAGACGGAGCCGAGCGGGTCTGGAACGCAGGCTCGGGCGCGTTGCAGAGCCAGGGCAACCACCTTCGAAGCAAGATCCTCTCGATCGAGTTCGACGCAACGTCCAAGCTCGTACTCGCCGCGGGCTCGAATGGAACGGTGGTCGTTGCCGATGCCGCGCTGGGTATGCCGGTCGCAGCGCTAGAAGGCTCGCAGGGTGTCGTTCGCGTCGCTCACTTCGATCCGAGCTCGCGTCGAGTCGTTGGCGCTTCGGCGGATGGGATCGCCCGGGTGTGGGACGCCACCTCGCCGTATCGCCGCTGGGGGGCGCCCCAGACCAGCGACGACTGCGGTCTCGTCACCAGCCTTGAACCGGATCGGCGGTTCGTCGCGATCGGTTGTCGCAATGAGCCCACGCGCGTTTGGGACACCGCGCGCGATGAGCTACTCGCCGAGCTCCCGAGCGTGACCCAAACCGCGAACGGCTTCTCCTCGGCGTTCCCGGCGGTCTCCTTCGCCGGGGACCGCGCGGCCATCGCGCGCGGCAACACCGTGGTGGTCTACGAGCTTCCCGGCGGACGAGCGCTTCGCACCATCACGCACTCGGCCGCGGTCAACACCGTGGCGTTTGCGGCCACCGGGCACGACGTCGTCAGTGGGGCGATCGACGGCTCGCTCCTGGTCACGCGTGATAGCCGCGAGTCGATCGCGCTTCCGATGTCGCCAGCAGGAATCGACGTCGCGGCGATCCTCGCCGATGGGCGTGTGGTGGCAGCCGACGCACGCAGCCGACTGCGGGTCTATGACCCTGACCGTAACGCCGTGCTCGCCGAGCTGGAGGTTCCAGCCCGGGTGCGGACCTTGCGGCCATCATCGAACGGTCGCCGGTTGGTCACAGTGCCAGGCTACCTCGACAAGACCGCTCCTGTGCTGCTGGACCTCGAGCACTATCGGCGCGTCGCCCAGCTTGATGGCCGCTTCGGGCGCGTGTTCGCAGCACGGTTCGTCGGTGAAGGCCAAGAGATCCTCACCGCCGGCGGCGACGGCATCGTGCGCATGTGGGACGGAGACACCGGGAGGCTCCATCAGACGTACCGAGGGAGCTCGCGGTTCCTGGCCGATGCCGCGCTCACCCCGGATGGCTCGATGGTCGTGGCCGGTGGTGGCGACGGCCTCTTGCGTTTTTGGGATGCGACGACTGGTGCCCCGCTCTGGACGATACCGGCGCACAAATCCCACGTTGTAGGAGTTCACTTCGAGGGGAACGACATCGTCACGCGCGGCTTTGGCGGTGACCTATCACGATGGAGCTTGCCAAGGTCCGAGGCGGTGATCGACGCGTGCGAGGCCAGCGAGGCTTGCGTTATCGTGTCGAGATGAAGAAGCCAACCCAGAAGCTTGTGCTCCATCACGAGACCGTCCGCACGTTGTCCAGCGCCGACCTCGCTCGCGCCGCCGGAGGAAATGGCGCGATGGTGTTCGAATCGGGCGCAGGGGGTTGTCAGATCGCGTTGCTTCCGTTGCCGCGCCCCTGAAGTTCTTGCACGGTATGCACACTGTGTGGCCTGGCGAGATCGGTAAGAGGCCGTTTCTCTGCAATATCCGGCCGCGTCGAGGATGCACGCTTCGCAAGATCATTGGCCAGCTCGGCTGTTTGTCGCACTGGCTCCGTCACCATGCCGATGGGTTCGCGATCCGCTGGTCAGCGCTCTTCACGCAGCCGCCGACTCGCTTGTCGTCCAACAGCTCGAACACGAGGTAAACCAGTCCGGATCCGAGGAGCGCGTTCCAGAGCCGAATCTCTTGGTCGCTGGCAGCGTCAAGCTGATCTGCGAGATCGCGAACGTCATCGGCAAGTCCGGGAGGATAGTAGGGAGAGGGCAGAGTCGAGGCCAGGTGGTTCGCTCGGAACCGATAGACTCGTCGGAGGCGGTCATCCAACCGCATTTCGTGGCAGGTGATCCGGATCTCGTTGACGTCGTTACGGCGCATGAGCGGGACGAGTTCGTCGGCGTGGCTGAACTGGCACATGTCGAAGGTGTCGACGAATAACTTGACCGACTCCGCGCTTGCTCTCGGTGTATCCATGTCGGGCCAATTCGTTGATTCAGCACTCATGTGGCCCGCTTATGGTACCGTGAATCGCTCTGCCAGCATTCGGTCAGAGTTCCTGCTGGGCCTCCCAGAACTCCCAGTCGTCGAGGATGCGCGCCCGGACGCGGCCAGTGTAGGCGTCCGCGATCGGCCGTGCCGTGATCTCGGCATCGCGATCGAGCACAGCGGCGTGCTTGACCTCCTGGACGACGCCGCTGCTGCTGCGACACCCGACGGCGCCGCAGGCGCACGCGTAGCACGCGCACTGACCGGGCACCGGAGCCCACGCGTGGACGTGGGCTTCGCTCACGCGACCCCGCCGGTCTTCGTAAGGTCCCGCTCGATCGCACCGGCGTCGAAGCCGTAGGGCGTCGACAGATGCGGGCACAAGAAGCGCGACCACGCCACCACACCGCGATTGACGTACGTCCGAAGGGCCTCGCGACCTTGGCGGGCGGCGTGCGGATCTCGGAGCAGCCGTTCAGCGACGCGAGCGACGTCGAGCGGCTCGTCCGCCTCGGCCTGCCACCAGCGCGGCACCCAGTCGATGGCGGTGCTGGCCACGACGGGGACGCCCTCGGCGATGGCGTCGGCCGAGACGACGTTGAAGGTCTCGGTGTAGCTGACCTGGAGCACGAGATCGATCGTGCGAACCAGCCGGCGAAACGCCGGCCACGGCAGCCACCCGGTTTGGACCACGCGCAGGTTGGCGATGTTCTCGGTCATCTCCTCGAGCGCGCGAAAGTTGCCGCCCTCGTTGCGCCCGGAGGAGAGCAGCAGCTCCACCGGCACGCGGAGTCGGCGCGCGAGCTCGACGGCGCCAGCGGCGCCGGAAAGGAAGTTCTTCAGCGGGCGGTTCGCGCCGAACATCCCGATCCGGATCGCGCCGCCCTGCCATGGCCGGTCGTGCTGGGGAAAAGTCTCCGCGGTGCAGTACAGGTTGGGAAGCCACGCGGCGTTGACGCCCCAAGCTTCGGTGGCCCAGTCGGTGAACTTCACCGAGTTGCCGCCGACGAACACGTTGTGCGTGGCGAGTTGTAGATCGACCGTCTCGCGGAGGAGCCGGATGGCGTGCGGATCGGCCGCCAGGAAGCCCACGCTCGAGTGGCTCACGACGACGAAGACCACCTCGGGGAACTCCGCCGCCATCGCAGCGACGTCGCTGGTCAGGATCCACGGCGCGGCGAGGATCACGTGGGTGGGGCGCACGTCGCCGGCGCGATCGGCGGTCGCGTGCGTGCGCCGGAGTTGCTCGATCACAGCGGTCGCGTTGCGCGCCGGCCAGACCTCGGCCCAGATGCCGTGGTGGCGCAGGGTCTTGGCCGTGTACGCGGCGCTCACGCCGAGCCCGACGTGGGAGACGCCGTCACCGAAGTTGCGGTAGACGAGCGCGACACGCGCCGTGTGGATGCCTGGTCGCAGATGATGGGGACGATCTCTCATGGGTGGCTCTCGGTCTGTGTCGGTGAGGGGTTGTCGTCGTCTGTTGTTGGGTGTCGGCGCGCAGCGCGCGATCAGGCGCCGCGGCGACGCGTGACCGTCCGCTTCCCGCTCTGGACCGTGAACTCGATCCGCTTCACGCGTTGGGCCGGGTCATGCGCGAGCGAGTCGATCGAGCCGACCGGACCGTCGAGGCCACGACCATCGCCGCTGGCGTAGGCCGCGGTGAGGTTGATGCACTCGCGCGCGGTGCGGCCCTCGCCGGCGTTGGCAAGCGGATCGACCGCGAGCTCGAGCGCGTGCGCGCGGACGTCGTCGATGACCTCCGCGAGCTGGCCGCCCGCCGGCGCGAACTGGACGCGGATCTTGCCCTCGCTCGCGACCTCGGCGAGTTCGAGCTGGAGATCGAACGAACCATCAGCCCCGCCGGCCACGGCGATCGGCTGGTTGATGGCCTCGACGAACGCGCCGCCGGCTGCGCCGGGTCGGCGCACCTTAACCTCGCCCGGCGTCCACACGTGGTCCGCTCCAAGCCCGGTGCCGTCGGTGTTCAGTAGCCGGACCGAGACGACCCGCAGCGCCTCGGCCGGCTCGGAGACGAGGATCATCGCAGGACCTCGATCGGGACGAACATCGCAGTGGCGTTCCCCGCCGACAGCGTGCCGGCAACGAAAAGACGGTCGAAGCCGCCGACGCCGTCGAGTTGCTCCGTGGCGCCGAGCGTGTCGGAGACGATCGCGATCGGCGCGCCGAGGTTCAGAACGTCGATCAGCCACCACTGCCCAAGCTTGAAGCCCCAGAGTTCGACGCCGATCGCGCCGCCGGTCGGGGACGTCACGGTTGCGGTCGCCGAGCCGTCGAGGTAGATCGCGACCGAGATCGGGCCGTACGCGCCGCCGGTCTTCCACGTGACGAGATCGGCGCCATCGGTGGAGCGTGTCGGCCGAGCACCGGTAATGGCATGCTCGACGAGCTTGTCGGTCAATTGCGCAACGAGAGAACGGGGTATCAACACGAGACTCCTTGCTGGGTTGTGCGAGGACCAGACGATGCGAGACGTCGAAGCCGCGGCTCATGTGCCGGCCGACGCGCGGCCCGCGGGCGCCTACAGACGATCGCTGGCGAAGCCGACGAGCTGGATTGCCTGGTCCGCGGTGGGGATGTCGGCCTCGAATGTGTAGCCATTCTGATCAGCGACGATCTCTGGCTCTGGCAACGTGGCGGTGTACGGGGCCCAGATCGGCAGAGGCGTAGGAACGACGAGTGTCGCGACGACAGCGCGGCCTCCGTCACCGTTATGCCGCACGAGTCGGACCACGACGGGCAACCCTGCGCCGGTGCCGAGGATGCGGGCGCCGATCACGGTGATGCGGTCCCCGACGTTGGGCGCTACCGGGATGAGCGCGATGGCGGCGCCGCCGGACGTCGCCTTGACGAAGCCGCCGAAGTCCCATGCGACGTTGATCTCGGAGGCTGCGCGGCCGAGCGGGCTGCGCCAGCTCCAGGTCGGCGGGAACTTGCGACCGATAAACGCGTCCTGCATGTCGTTGAGGTCTGACGACTTGACCGGAGAGCCAGGCGTATAGTTGGTGTTGCGCGAGAGCGGCAGTGTCACTCGCCACCGCGCCTTCCGCACGGCGTAGGCCGCCAAGCGCCGTCCATGTCGATCACGCGGAATAAGCTCACCGAGCTGCGGCGCAAGCCCTACTTGAAGCCCGAAGTCAGAGCGCGCCCAGCGGGCCCTGATCGCACAGGCCATCGCGCGGGTCGTCGCAGCGGACAGACTTGCTCATAACGGCGGCGGCGTGCGTGTAGACCGGCTTGAGCTTCTGCACGAGGCGCTGCGCGCCGACCATGTCCGGTCTGCCGTCCACCGTGGGATCTCGGAACGCGTACCAGAGATAGGGGCGATCGCTGTCGGCGTTGTGGAGCACGAAGTCGTCGAACGAAACGGCGATTGCCTCCGGAAGCGGCTCGAAGTCGGAGGTGATGGCGAAGCCCGCCCAGGCCCAGCTCGACGGGACCGCGCTGGTGATCGCTACGTCGGTGAAGCCATCGCTCGGTCCCGTGCGCGAGTACGACACCGTGAGCGCCGCGCCGCCGCCACCGCTCGCGCGCTGTGGGGATGCGATCCGAATCCATGACGGGCCGTCGGTCACGGGGACATCGAGCGGAGCATACGGACCGGGCGCGTTGCCGGCGACGGCGGTGCGGTACGCAACCGTGGGATCACCGCCGAGGTTCGCGATCCCGAACCAGAGCCAGTCGTTGGCGGCCCGGTTGTGGAGCACGAGGCCGTAGAAGGCGCCGATCGGCAAGGTCGACAGCGCGCCCGGACCCAGCTTCGCGGCGACGTACAGCCTGCCTGGTTCGGCGGACGCAAGGAGGAACGGCGTGGCGCGAGACTCGGGGCGCACGAACGCTCCGGCTGGAGCAAACGCGTGGAGCTCGCCAGCGACCGTCGACCATACCGCGCCGCCGCCGTCGAACCAGCGCTCGGCCGCGATGCCGCCCGAGAAGTCATCCGTGATCGTGTTTGTGAACTCGAGGAGCTGCACGAGGCCCGCATCGAGCGCCATCGGTCCAGCGAGCGCCGCCTGGACCGCCGCGAGGTGAAAGCCTTCGTCTCGGGCGAGGTACGACAGGATCCGCGTGCGGCGCACGTCCAATGAGTCGCCGGGGGATGCAGAGAGCTCGCAGATGGCCTCCCAGCGCTCGACGAGCTCGAGCGGCGCGGCGTCCGGCAATAGCAGCGCGCGCAGCTCCTCCGCCCCGGCGACGGCGAGCCCGAGCAACTCGCCCACGATCTTGACGCGCTTGCCAACGTCGTTGCCGAGGTTCTTGGCCCACACCGAGCCCGGCGGCGTGAGCGCGGCGAACGTCTCCACTCCGCCCGGCTGGTACTCAGTGAGGCGCTTCCACGTGTGCCGGATCTCCTCGAGCGAGAGCTCGTTGTCGGTGACGAGCAGCTCGTCGAGGACACCGTTGAGGTGCCTGCCGTACGCGCCCGCGGCCTTGCGTGCGCCGATCGTGGTTCGCCCGGTGGTGCCGCCCGCGATGCTGCCGTCGGGTGAGACCAGCTCGGCGATCAGCTCGTCGGCGACGTAGTAGCGGACCACGACGCGAGACGTCGACTCCCATCGCCGCGTGGCGGTGAGCATGAGCTCGACGCCGTCGCCCGGACTCCGGAACACGCCGGGCGCCTGGGTCTTGATCGCGCCGCCCTCGTCTTGCCAGAACCAGCGGACTTCGACGAAGCCGGGGGACCCGGCTTGTTGCTCGAGCTCGAGCCCGTAGGCGTAGCGCTCGGACGCCGTGCCGTCGTTGAGGCCGCGCGCGATGATCGTTTGCGCGCCGGTGGCGCCTGACAGCGTCAGCGAAATCAGCGCCTGGATCGTCGCGTCGCGCTGCAACAACGTACCGTTGCCCGACACGTCAGGTGCGATGAGCCCGGTCACCCCCGCCTGCAGGAATCGTCGGCCCGAGCCGGTCCATGCGGTCACGCGCGAGGGCGCGACGATGCCGGCCTCGGTCCCGAGGTCCGCGAGGTTGCCGAGGGTATCGGACGGCTGCAGCTTGCCCGACTCGTTGAACCGAAGCAGAACGACCGCTGACATGGGGTGTCCGATCAGCGCACGCGGCGCGTATCCTTGCCGATGAGGCCGATGTTGCCCGGTACGAGATCGACCAGCGCCGCCGGCTGAACCGGGAGCCGGTCGCGAACGGTGAAGCTGAACGAGCGCCCGGACGTGACGTCGCTCGAGGTGCCGCTGCCGACGGTGACGTTGCCCAGCGTGATGAGGCCCGTTGCGCCGGCGCGCCGATAGCCGACGAGCATCGATCGAGCCGCGACGATCGCGGTGCTGAAGCTATCGACCAGCGTGAGTCCGGCCGGCAGTGCGAGCGCCTGACTGCCAGCGCAGGTCCAGACCGACAGAATCACGTTGATCGCCTGCTGCGAGCTCGGCGCCGCGGTCGCGAGCGTGGTGGTTGCGGCGGAGGCGACGGTTGCGGCGTGTTCCAGGAGCACGCCTGGCGCCGTGCCGCGGAACGCGACCAGCGCGCCCTGACACTCGTTGGCGACAGTCGTGAAGTGGAAGTCGACCGAGCTTGGCTCGCTGTCGGCAATCATCCGGGCGTAGACGTCGAGCACGTCGGCCTCGGCGCCCTGGGTGTTTATTTGGGTCCAGCCGTGCGGAACCGAGCCCCGCGGGTCCGCCGCGTTGTGGGCGAGGAGCGCGACCAGCACATCCCCCTTCCGCACCGCCGCCGGTGTCACGAGCGTGACCGCCTTGGCGGTCGCGTCGAAGGTGCCGCGCGTGCTGGCCACGAAGGACGCGCCGGCCATCAGTGCGCCTTCCGGATCAGGATCCGGCCCGCGATCAAGAGGCCGATCGTGCTGTCGTTAGGAAACAGCGGATCGCTCGCGACCACGGTCGCCGCGGGCGTAGTCAGCGTCCCGAGGTCGAGCACGCCCGGGACGCTCGCGATCGCCCTGCCGATCGCGCTTGGCCGGAGGTTGCCCTCCCACGGTCCGTAGCGGTGGGCGTCCGGGTTGGCGGTGCCAAGGCTATCGAACAGCGCCTGGACCGCGCGGCGTGCCGGCTCGACGAGCGGTCCGCCTGAGAAGATGACGCTCGCGCCCGGCGTCGGGACATCGCCAGCGCCGTCCGCCGCCAGCGCGACCGCATCGGCCCCGATCAGCGACTCGACGACGCGCTCTTTGCCGGTGGCGCCGTCTGAGATCGTGAGTCGGCCGTTCGCCTGCAGCGTCGCCGGCCTGCCGCCTGCGAGCTGCAGCACGCGCGTCGCCGGGTCCCATGCAACGCAGATCGGTGGTGTCGTGTCATCCCAGTCGAACGCGCTGGCCAGCGACCCGTCGTCGACCAGCGTGGCATGGACGTCCACAGCTTGCGGCACCACGGTCAGCAGGCGAAACCCCTTCATCGCGATCGGCCGCTTCGCGTTCATCGCCGCGAACAGGCTCGCGAGCTCGGCGGTCGTCAGCACGCGAAATGCGCCGCTTCCTGCGTGCAGCGCCGCGACGTCCACGGTGCCGAGCCCGGCACGCAGGGGATACGCGAACGCCGCTGCGATGCCCTCCTGATCGGTTGCGAACTTCTGAAAGTCGCTCTGCGTGCCGCCGAGCGGCGGGTTCTTCCAGCGCTGCAAGTAGCGCGGCACGTACTCGCCATCGAGCTCGGCGTCGTCGCCGCCTTCGTCCAGCGCGAGCTGGAGCTCGGCCTCGTCCGACAGCCCGGCGATCGGCGTCTGCAGGGTCAGGACCTCCCCAGCGTTGAGCCGCGTCCGGGCGCCCACGTCGATCGCGACCACGCCGACGTCGACGTTACCGAGCGGTCCGATGAGGCGGCCACCGACCACGCGGAATTGCAGGCCGGACGGCAGGTGCGTGAGCGGTGTGGTGTCCGGCACGGGCGTGCCCGGCGTGCCCGAGAACCGAAGCGCGCTGGCCTTCCGCGCGGGCGAAGCGGTCTTGCGCTTGACGCCGCGGATGCCGCCCCATCGATCCGCGGTGTCCCCGGTGGCGGTGTCCGGCATGACGTCGTTCTTCACCGCATTGGTGTGCGCGAAGTTGCCGTAGGTGCCGCCGGCCTGGGTGCGCAGCCACTTCCAGTTGTGCGAGAGCTCCGAGACATCGAGCTCAGGCAACAACGCGCGACACAACGCGATGGAGAATGCGTGCGCTTCGTCGAGCGTGGGTGTCTCAAACGCCATCGGCTAGCCTCCGGTTTTCGTGCGGATGATCTGGCCGGTGCTCGTGTCGCGGGACTTGGTCGCGACGTTGATCCGGCCCTGCGTGGGTTGTTCGGCAACGACCTCGAGGTTCGAAATGCGGCCGCGCTTCTCGAGCTCGTGCAGCGCGCGGCGGGTCTCGGCCTCGGCCGCCTTGCGCTTGTCGCGCCCGAACGCGCGCAGGTCATGCAGCCGCGACCCTTGCTCGGGCGCACCCCACCACGCTCGGTAGTGGTGGAGCACCTGCTCCTGAAGCGCGGTCTCGGCGGTGTCGACCAGCACGAACCCGCCCTTGCCATCGCGTACGAGGTCGCCGGTCACCGGGTCGAACCTGTAGTCCTTGGCCACGTTGCTACTCCCCTTTCAGCGTCGTGGTCCCGATCGGCGTCGGGACAGTTCCGGGCGCCGGTGGTCCGGCGGTCGCGCCGGACACCGGAAGCGTCATCGCCTGGAGGAAGTTGGCCAGCGCCGCGAGGTCCGCCTTCGTGGCCAACGCTTGCGCAGAGCCAGCGGTGGACCTCGCCTCGATGGTGCCGTCGTCTCTGACGTAGACCAGGGCCTTGTCGGTGTACATCGCCGACTCGCCGACCTTGAGCGCGCCCGCGATCGCCGCCCGGGTCTTCTCGTCGCGCACCGCGACGATCATCGGCGCGGTCGCGTCGCCGACCGACACAACGATCGCCTCCGGGTCGCCCGAGCGCGGCGGACGCGCGTAGAACCCGATGCCGGTGAACGCCTCGGCGTTGGCGACCTCGGTCGACCCATCGGGCAACCGGAAACCTACGAGCTGCCACAGCACCTTGGTGGTCAGCGAGACCGCCATGCGCCGAACCATGCCGGCGACGCGGATCCACCTCGGATCCGTGCTCTCGAGGAGCGCTTGCTTCGATCTCATGATGGCGACAGGTCCGCTCCGCTCGGCACGAGCGTGATCAAGGTTTCCTCACCGGTGCGACCGCTGCGGTAGGTGCACGCGGTGATCAAGTAATTGCCCTTGGTATCGGTGCGCTCGTCCTCGACGCTCGCGATGGTGTCCGGCGCGAAGATCGTGGTGAACGCGCCGGCGACGATCTGGCCGTGCCCGGCGCACCTCACCGTGAGCCCTTGGGCATGCGCGTCGCGGCGACCCATCTCGCGGCGCGCGAGCTCCTGTGCCTCGGCGATCGAGGCCACCGAGCGTTGCACGATCAACCGCTTCGGTGCCGAGAACGCGTGGCCGTCGCCTTCCTTCGTGGTCGGGTTGTCCTTGGCTTCCCCGTAGCGCGACGCGACCCGACTCCCGTAGCTCACGTCCGTACCGGTGCCACTGCCGACCACGATCACGCGGCTGTAGCGGTCCGCCGTACGCTCACGCACGCCCATCCCCAGCACGGTCGACTCGGCGATCCGCGTGCTGTTCGCGGCGGGCATGAAGAAGCGGAACTGTGGCTCTTGGTCGTAGTTGGGCTGCCCGACCACGAGCTCGCTGCCGTCGCCAGCCGACCACGCCAGGACGCCCGCTTGTGCGCACAATGTCTCGATGACCTGCCACCGCGTCTGCCCCGGCTCGATGCGGGTTCCGATCTTCTTCGCCGTGTTGAGCTTCAGCGGCTCGCCCGCGGCCTTGGCCTTGCGTCCGCGTCCTCGGATCACATTGCGGTTGCGCGTGTTCGACAGCGCGACGCGGGTGAACCACGGCGCCGCGACCTTCTCGATCAACGCCTGCATCGTGAGGCCCGAGAAGTCGAGTCCAGGCGCGGACTCGTCGACCAGCCGCCCGGCGCGATCGCGCCCGATGATCTCGATCGCCTCGTCGTCTTCGGGAACGAGTCGCTCGTCGATGAAGCCGGTCAGCACCACGACGTCATCGATCAGCACGCGAACCGGCCGATCGCCGCGGCACAGCCGCCAGACGTCACGCTGGAACGGCATCCGCACGGTGAAGTGATCGGCTGGCGAGGTCATGTCGACGGTGATGTCGTAGGTCTCCCAGTCGCGGATCTGGACGCCGTCCACGATCACCGAGATGTCGTGCTGCGGTGTCCCGACGACGTCGCTCACGTCGCACCCGGTGCCGGCAACTTGAGCATCGTGCCGGCCGGGATCCGGTTCGGCGTGCGGATCCGGTTGATCCGGGTGACGCGATCGGCGAGCTCAGGCGCGACCTCGGGGCCGTAGACCTCGGCGCAGATCGCGAGCAGCGGCAACGGACGATCGATTCGGACCGAGATCAGCTGGTCCGAGTCCGAGGTCAGCGCCTGGCCGGCGAGCTGGACCGCCGAGACCAGGTTGATCATCGCCTGGTATAGCGGCCACCGATCGATGTTCGACGCGAGATCGAGCTCCTCGATCGCGGTGTTGATCTGTCCGGTGAGCGATGCCACGCCGACGATCGCCGCCTGGCTGTCGACGTCGACCGACTCAGCGAGCGACGCGATGAAGCTGAACGCGTCGTCCGGCGCCGTGCTCGTCAGGCCCGTCGATGCGAGCTCGCGATTGGCGTCGGCCACCGCGACCGAGACCGACTCCATCCCCGCGATCGGCGCCACCCCCGCGCCGGTCGGCGCGGTGGGTTGTGGCTCGTCCTCGGGCAGGAACGCGCACTGGTAGCGAACCTGGCGCGACTCGGAGCTCGCGGAGTGCCGCCCGCCTTCTGCTCGCGCCCGGTACGACCCAATCAGCGGATGCGAGAAGATCTGCGGCTCCCCCTTGGCCACCAGCGCCCGGAACGCGTCGAACCGCTCGAGAAACGACGACGTGCCGGGCACATCGACGAACAGGATCTCGCAGTCGACCTTGCCAAGCTTCGCGCCGCGGTCCTGCAGGTAGTGGCGCGAGCCCCGCGCGGGCGATTGCACGGCGATGTCCCGGCCGTCGTCGGTCTCGATCGACGCGATCAGGAGCGGCAGATCGCCGAACAACGACTCGAAGTAGACGTCCGCCACTACTGCCGGCCTCCGGGTCGCGTGTTGAGCGACGCTGCGTTCCTCGTCGCCTTGACGAGCGGCTCGGCACCGACCTTCACGCCGAGGCCCACGCGCTGGAGCGCCGTCGCCATCGCGTTCGCCAGCTTCTTCTCGTCGATCGCGCCGCTGCCGCCGGTGCCGCCGGCCCACGGGTCGGGACCCATCCACGGCGCGCGCGCTCCCATGCTCGCCAGGTACTGCTCGGTTGTCTGCCTGCGCTGGTCCTGGTGGACCATCATCCCGGCCGACACGGCGCCGAGCTCGTGGCCGAGCTGCTCGCCGGCCTCGATCATGCCGGCGAACGTGGTGTTCATGCCGCCGTGGAGCTCCGGGGGCAGTGCGCTGCCGCCCTGTGGATCGATGTTCTGGAGCTGCAGGGCGATCTGCTTCATGCGCTCGCGGGACAGGTGCTGGCCCTTGAGGTCCGCCACGACGCGATTGCTGTCCTCGCTCACGAGGTTCGGATTGCGGTCCTGCGAGTGGTCGTCGATCCAGCGCGCGACCTCCATGATCTTGCCGGCCGCGAGCGACAGGCCATCGGCGAACACCTTGATCCGCTCCGGCGTGAACGCCGAGGCCACCGCGAGCTTGATCTCGTTCCACGCGCGCTCGATCTTGGCCGACGACGACTCCATGTAGGTCCCGAAGTCGCGCTGGATGAGGCCCGCGTCGCTCGAGTCCCGCACGAACTTCTGGAGCACGTCGCGGTTCTGCGACAGCTGGAGATACGCCCGATACGCCTCGACCCGCCCAAACGCCTTCTCGAGCAAATCGGGATGATTTACGAGATCTGATTTCGAGATCGCGTCGACGATCGAGAACACATCGCGCATCGATTGCTTACCGTTTTTGTCGGTGTCGAACACGCGGATCCCCGCTCCGCTGAACCGCTTGGCATTCTTCTGCAGCGAGACCAAGAGCCCTTGGAGCCCCGTCACGGTCTCGCCGGCATCGCCGCCAAACCCGCGCTTGACGACTTGGAGCGCGGCGCCGAGCTCGCGCACGCCCTGGATGCCCTTGCCGCCCTTGAACATGGCCCACATCGGCGCGATCTGAGACATCGTCCCGGCGAGGTCCTTGAGCTCGATGGCGC